>Ga0079226_10002258_pt1 | contig 14829 bp, 15 predicted proteins | sample Poulit2014_FD_76345 | JGI IMG/M metagenome (GOLD analysis project Ga0079226, IMG submission 76345) | Agricultural soil microbial communities from Georgia to study Nitrogen management - Poultry litter 2014 | ecosystem: Environmental > Terrestrial > Soil > Agricultural land | place: USA: Georgia... | reverse complement strand
GCTTGGCGGCCACCCCATTGAACCCAGGGCAGCAACACAAAGAAGCCAATGGTGGCGATCATAGTGAAATCACGAAGTTTTTGGAAAACCCCCGTGATGTTTTTGACGTGAATGGGTTCCCGCTTCGTGTACAGGGCTGTGCCGGCTTTGCTAGCCGGCACATTCTGAACGGGAATGCGATCCCGCTTTGACATGTTATTCCTCCGAGTTTTGGGAGAGGCTGTAAACGTAGGCAGCTAGCACGTGGATGCGGCCTTGTGGCAACACATCTTTGTGTGCAGGCATCTCACTTTGAAGGCCATTGGTGATGATGTCTTCAATGTCTTCTAGGCGTGGGCTATGTAGCCAAATGTTGTCGGTGAGGTTGGGTGCACCTAGCATTTGTGAGCCGGTACCATCAGCCTGGTGACAGGCTGCACAAACCATCTTGAACTTTGGCTCTGCACGTTCAACAGCCGCTTTGTTTTCCGCAGTGTTGACTAAGTCAGGGCGGCTTAGGCTTTGTACGTAAATGGCCATGTCGCGAACATCTTCATCGGTGTTGCCAATGGCTGCTTTAAATGAAGGCATAATACCTTTGCGGCCATCAGTAATACTTTTCACGATGTCTGCAGGTTCGCCACCGTACAACCAATCGTTATCGGTAAGGTTAGGGTAGCCTTTTGCTCCGCGCGCGTCTGAACCGTGACAAATCGCACAGTGGTTACCAAAGAGGCGGCCACCAATAGCGAGTGCTTCTGGGTCATTGGCAAGCTCTTCGACAGTCATTTTACCCATTTCCTCAAATAGTGGCTGTGTAGCACGGTCGCTAAGCTTTGCTTCTGCTTCCCACTGGTTGGCACTGGTCCAACCGAGCAAGCCAGTGAAGCGGCCAAGGCCTGGGTAAAGTGTTAAGTAAAGTGCTGCGAAAACAAGAGTGCCGAGGTACATGAAGTACCACCAACGGGGAAGTGGTTCGTTACGTTCCACAATGCCGTCGAAAGTGTGTCCTGTTGTTTCTTTTGCGCTCTCTTCTGGGCTTAAACGTGAGTTGCCAATAAGTAGTAGCCAATAACCAATAAGGTTTAGCACCACAATAACTGTAACCCAGGCTCCCCAGAAGTTATTCATGTGGTCGCCGAAGAAATTATCCATGCTGTTCCCCCTGGCGGTAAGTAGTTGTTTCTTTATCGCTATCTAGCGGTATATCACCAAGTTTTTGATATTGCTCTTTACGGCCAGGGCGAAATACCCAAAGAATAAGCACCACAAAAGCCAAGAAAAAAGCAAGCGTTAAATATGCGTGAAAACTCATAACCCTGCATCCTCCGAACGGGCGTGCCCTAAGGAGAAGAGGTAAGCAATTAGAGCATCTTCTTCTGTTGCATCAGCTAAGTTGCCTGAAGCAACGTACTGCTTAACTTGCTGTGCGAGTAGAGTGGAGACAGCTTCTGAGGGCTTGATGTTTTCACCGCTCACTAGAGCCATCTGCTCAGCAATGTCTTCATTGGTGTAGGGAACGCCGAAGTGATTTTTGAACACATTAAGCGTGCGCTCCATGGTTTTCCATTTCACGAGGCGCTTTTCCAACCATGGGTAGCCAGGCATATTAGATTCTGGCACTACCATGCGTGGGTCGCGTAAGTGTTCGCGATGCCATTGCTCTGTAATAGGGCGTAAACCAACACGTGCTAAATCTGGGCCTGTACGCTTGGAACCCCACAAGAAGGGGTGCTCCCATACGTCTTCACCCGCTACGTTGTAAGGGCCAAAACGCTCGGTTTCAGCACGCAAAGGGCGCACCATTTGCGTGTGGCACACGTGGCAACCTTCACGGATGTAAATGTCACGGCCAGCCATCTCAAGCGCTGTGTAAGGGCGCAAGTTTTTGTGCGGCTCTGTGGTTTCTTTCTGCCAGAACAAGGGCACAATTTCTACTAATGCACCAAAGCTGATAATAATCAGCGTAAAGATGATCAGTAAGCCAACGTTTTTTTCAATTATTTCGTGTTTACCAGACATGATGACTCCTATGCCTCCGCGCGCACGTTATCCGTGCCATGCACGTTTCGAGTTTCGCGAATGGTTTTGTATACGTTCCAAGCCATCAAGATCATGCCGGTTAAGAATAAAATACCACCGGTTAAACGAATGATGTAGAAGGGGGAACGTTCGGCCAGTTCTTGGATGAAGTTGTAGGTTAAGGTGCCATCAGCGTTAACTGCACGCCACATTAAACCTTGCATAATACCGGACACCCACATGGAGGCGATGTACAGAACGGTACCAATAGTTGCTAACCAGAAGTGCGCGTTAATCCAAGAAATAGAGTGCATTTCTTTGCGGCCGAATAGGCGCGGAACCATTACGTAGAGAGAACCCATAGTAATCATGGCTACCCAACCTAGCGCACCAGCATGAACGTGGCCTACTGTCCAGTCTGTGTTGTGGCTGAGAGAATTAACCGTCTTGATAGACATGAGGGGGCCTTCAAAGGTGCTCATGCCATAGAAAGAGAGGGCAACAATGAGGAAACGGATGATGGGGTCGGTTCGCAGTTTATCCCACGCCCCTGAGAGTGTCATCATACCGTTAATCATACCACCCCAACTTGGCGCAAATAGCACGATGGAGAAAGCCATGCCGACAGACTGAACCCAATCAGGTAGTGAAGAATAGTGCAGGTGGTGCGGCCCGGCCCACATGTAGAGGCCTATGAGTGCCCAGAAGTGCACAATAGATAAACGGTAAGAATAAACAGGGCGCTGAGCCTGAACAGGTACGTAGTAGTACATCATGCCGAGGAAACCAGCGGTTAGGAAGAAACCAACTGCGTTATGGCCGTACCACCACTGAACCATGGCATCAATAGCGCCAGAGTACATGGAGTATGATTTTGTGAGCGACACAGGAATAGCCATGCTATTCACTACGTGCAGCAGTGCGATGGTGAGAATGAACGCACCATAGAACCAGTTAGCTACGTAGATATGGCTAGTGCGGCGCTTAGCGATAGTGGCAAAGAACACCACGGCATACGATAGCCAGACAATACCGAGCAAAATGTCGATAGGCCATTCTAACTCAGCGTACTCTTTTGTACTGGTGTAACCCATAGGTAGGGAAATTACCGCTAGAAGGAGTACTAGCTGATAGCCCCAAAACACAAAAGAAGCCAGTTTAGGGAAGGCTAAGGTAACATGCGAAGTTCTTTGCACAACGTACAAAGAGGTGCCGATTAAGGCACTACCTCCGAAAGCGAAAATAACACCGTTGGTGTGCAATGGTCTAAGGCGACCATAGCTTAACCAAGGAATATCAAAGTTTAAGGCTGGCCAAGCAAGTTGTGCGGCGATCCATACGCCCACAAACATGCCCACGACCCCCCAGAAAACGGTCATGACGGTAAATTGTCGAACTACTTTGTAGTTGTAATCTACCGATGCTGAGCTGTCTTGCATCATCTTGTCCTTTGTTAAAGTTAATGCTTGTTGCACGGTCATTGAGGGTAACCCCTCCTTGCCTTGACGTGTGCAGCAACTTCAGGCAAAAGCCTTGTTTTTATATGTTGTTGCGTATGTCTACAGGGAGGATGTTACCACGTCAGAGTAATGTTGCCTCTAGCTTCATCTGTCTTGGCGTGAAATACAACGCACTATTGACTTGGATCAACCCATTTGGCCCAAATGTTGCCTTCGCGAATTTCATGTGGGACCAAAGTGAGAGACTCTCCATGGCATGGGCCTGAGATACAAACCCCCGTTTCAATATCAAAAAGAGCGCCATGATTCACGCATTCGATGAATTGAGCTTCCGAGTCTAGGAATTGATCCGGCATGAAGTTTAAAGGAATTCCAAGATGAGGGCACCAGTTTATGTAGGTGTATAAGACGCCATCGTGACGAACAGCGAAAATAGTACCTTCTTCAACGGTAAACTCTTTCGCCTCGCCTTCTACAATACTGTCTTCAGGACCTAGCAGTTGCATGTGAGCTCCTATTTTAATAAATGTTGGTTCAGTATCTCTGCGTGGCGTTCAGGTGCTAAGCGTGGGCCAAAGTCTGTTACTACTTCTGCTGCGGCGTGGCAGGCAAAAGGTCCTGCTTCTGCAAAGCCATATCCTGCACTGAGTGCATATAAGAAAGCACCGGCAAAAAGATCGCCTGCACCTGTGGTATCAATTGCTTTTACTGGAACTCCAGAAAAATCATGTAAGGTGTCACCGTCCCAGGCGAAAGCACCATTGGCGCCGCGCGTAATAATCACTTGCTTGGCCAGTTTTTTTAGTGCTTCCATGGCGTCATCATTACTGTTCGTTTCAGTGAATTGCTTGGCCTCTTCTTCGTTGCAGAATAAAATGTCTAAGCCATCACCGATCATTTCTTTTAAGCCGTCGCGAAAAAACTGCACCATGGCAGGGTCTGATAAAGTGAGGGCTACTTTGGCGCCATGCTGTTGGCCAAGATCGCGTAGTTTACAAGCAGCAGCGCGAGCACTATCTGAAGAGACGAGGTAACCTTCTATATAGATGTAGTCGCTACGGCGAATAGCTTCTTCGTTTAAATCAGCGACAGAAACATCGGCAGAAATGGCCAAGTGAGTATATAGAGTGCGTTCTGCATCGGGTGTCACCATCACCACGCAGGTGCCACTGGTGCCCTCGGGGCGGTTATTGGCCATGTTGGTGTCAACGCCAGCGGCTTGAAGGTCTTTTACGTAAAAGCGGCCTGTGCTGTCGTCGGCTACGCGGCAGGAGTAAAAGGTTTTGGCACCAAAATAACTGGCGGCGATAGCTGTGTTAGCAGCAGAACCACCACTAGCATGTTTTTGCGTGCCTGAATGTGCTTGCAGTGCTTGCAGCAAAGCTTGTTGCTCATCGTGCTCTGCTAGGGTCATCACCCCTTTAGTGATGCCGGTTTGCGCCAAAAACTGTTCGTCTACTTCTGCTTCGGTATCTACAAGGGCATTGCCGATAGCATATAAGTGATAGCGTTGCGTGCTCATAAAATGTAATCCATTGTTGAAAGGGCGCACTATTATGAGCATCTGGTGTACTGTTGCCAAATTCCATATTAATTGAAGGTTGCTACATTAGTTATGGCAAAAAAATCAGCGAAAAAGAAAACGAAAAAAACGCGCAGCAAAAAACAGCGCTCAACGTTTTTTAGTTTATTAAGAAAAATGCTTTTATTAGCAGTGGGTGTTGGCTTGGTGGCAGGCGTGGCGACCTTAGTCTGGTTGGATGGGTTGGTGCAAGAGCGCTTTGATAGCCACCAATGGGAATTGCCCGCTCGTGTTTATGCCAGCCCAGTGGAGCTATACCGCGGGCGTGTGTTATCCATGAGCCAACTCAAGCAGTTGCTCATGTATATGCATTATCGTGAAGAGGCTGGAGCTCCACGCCCAGGCACACATCAAGTGCAAGGTAACCGCGTGCTCATTCATACCCGTGGTTTTAGTGATAGCGATGGAGGCGAGACCCCGCAAAAGCTCCGCATTACTATTGCCGGTGAACGCATCGATGGCTTGCAAGATAGCAACGGAAACTCAGTGCCTGTAGCAAGGTTAGAGCCACTTCATATAGGCAGCATTCACCCTGGCCATGAGCAAGATAGAATTTTGCAGCGTTTGGATGAAACCCCGGCTTTGCTTGTGGACTTGCTCCTTGCCACCGAGGATCGAGCGTTTTATGAACATCACGGTATTTCTTTCCGTGGTTTAGCGAGAGCCATGGCAGCTAATATTAAGCAGGGCGGTTTTCGCCAAGGTGGGAGCACGCTGACGCAGCAGCTCGTGAAAAACTTCTGGTTGTCACGCGATAGAACCATTGCTCGTAAACTCTTAGAAATGCCCATGGCAGTGCTGCTCGAGCGGCATTATGAAAAAGACCAAATTTTAGAAACGTATCTTAATGAAGTGTATTTAGGCCAAGACGGTAATCGTGCAGTGCATGGCATGGGGTTGGCTTCTTTCTTCTACTTTGGGCTGCCTTTGGAGGAGTTGGCGCCACAGCATATGGCACTGTTGGTGGGTATGTTGAAAGGCCCAGGGCTGTATAACCCAAAGCGTTTCCCCGAGCGTGCTACAGAACGACGTAATGTGGTGCTTACCGTGGCTGAGCAGCATGGCATCTTAAGTGCTGAAGAAGCAGATAAAGCGCGTAATGCGCCGTTAGGCATTGTTGAGAAAGGCGAAGCCGTTTTATACGCATTCCCTGATTTTATCGACTTAGTGAAACGCCAACTAGCGCGTGATTATCAAGAGGAAGCGCTTTCAAATGAAGGGTTAATCATTCATTCAACGCTGGATGTGTTGGCACAATTAGCGGCAGAAAACGCAGCCACCTCTATCCTCAACGACAAGGATCCCTCTGCACAAAGAAAGCTAGAGGTGGGGGTAGTGCTCACTGCTCCAGATCAAGGCGATGTTTTGGCTGTTGTTGGTAGCCGCCGCCCTCGTACGATGGGGTTCAACCGCGCGCTAGATGCTAAGCGGCCCATTGGTTCTTTAGCAAAGCCTGCTGTGCTGTTGACAGCTTTAACTGACCCTAAAAAATATCATTTAGGTAGCCTCGTAGATGATGCGCCTATCACGGTTAACCTACCTAACGGTAAAACGTGGTCGCCAAAAAATGCCGATAATAAATCACTCGGGCCCATTACCTTAACGGACATGCTGGCGCTATCGCGTAACCAAGCCACCGTGCGCTTAGGTATGGAGGTTGGCCCTAATAAGGTGAACCAAACATTACAGCAGCTCGGCATGCGCACCAAAATACACAGCAACCCTAGTTTATTGTTAGGAGGCTTTGATCTCACACCGTTTGAAGTGGCCGATGTGTACCAGCCGCTCGCTACCGGTGGGTTTCAAACAGCGTTGCGTAGTATTACTGATGTGTTAGATGCAGAAGGGCAGCCAGTAGCGCGCTACCCTGTGGATCCAAAGTTAGTTTATGCGCCAGAGCCAGTTTTTCTTGTGCAGTGGGCAATGATGCAAGTAATGCAAAAAGGTACTGGCCGCGGTGCTCTAAGCGTTATGCCCGCGCAAATACAAACAGCCGGTAAAACAGGTACTTCAAGTGGTTTACGTGATGCTTGGTTTGCTGGGTTTAGCGGTAACCACCTTGCTGTGGTGTGGGTGGGGCGCGATGACAACCAACCTGCGGGAGTAGGTGGCTCAAGCTATGCACTGCCAATTTGGGCACAGTTGATGGCGGCCGTGCCTCAGCGCACCTTGCGTGATATAGAACCTGGGGGCGTGTATTGGCAATGGTGGGATGCAACGAATGGGCAAGCTTATACTGAATCTTGCGGCAATGCGGTGCGTTATCCAATGCTAGAGAAAACAAATTTGGGCGTTGAAGCAACTCGCTGTAATATTCGCAGTGGAATTATAGAAGGTTGGGAGTCACGAGGTTCTGAGAGTGGCGCTACCCCTAACCGTCAAGGCACAGAAGAAGGAGGGTTGCGAGGATGGTGGCAGAAACATTTCGGCCGGTAATAAAAGCAGTTCTAACAGGAGCGATGAGTGCGTTGTTGTTGGTGGGTTGTGCCACTACACCTATGGCTCCTGCGCCAGATCGGCCTCATGGTGGTAAAACTTGGCCGCCTGTTACTTCTCCTGCGCCTACGCCAGAGCAGCCGGTTGAAGTAGAACAAGTTGAGATAGAAAAACCGGCAAAGAAAGCGGATGAGCCCGTGGAAATTAACCCTAGTTCTCCTGTATATGGGTTGCTGCAAGAGGCTCGTGCGGCGCGGGCAGAAGGCAACCTCGCTGCTGCAAGCCGCTATTTAGAGCGCGCGTTAAACGTGGCGCAATTAAAAGAGGCGGCGGTGTTATACCGAGAAATGGGCGAGCTCCGCATGGCGGAAGGGCAAACCAGCTCGGCAGAAGGGATTTTCATGCGTGCTTTGCGTGATGCTCCTGCAAACAACGGCTGGAAAGCTGAGCTATGGGAAAAAATTGAAATAGTGCGCAAGGCACAAGGAAATCTGGAAGGAGCAGCCGCAGCCGCTGCTCGAGCGCAACGGCTGCGGGAAAGCTAATTATAGTTGTTCGAATACTTCGCGCGCGGCGTTAATGGTTTCTTCAATATCAGTATCGCTGTGCGCGGCCGACATGAAGCCTGCTTCGAACGCAGAAGGCGCCAAGTAAATACCGCGGTCCAACATACCGTGGAAGAAGCGTTTGAACAGTTCTATATCGCAAGCCATGGACTGGCTGAAAGAAGTGATATGTGTGTCGTCAGTAAAGAACAAGCCATACATACCCCCTACTTGGTTGGTGGCGAGGGCAATGCCTTGCGAGCGTGCAGCATCAGCAATGCCATCAACTAAGCGTTTGGTTTTTGCAGATAGCTCATCATGAAAACCAGGTGCGCTAATTTTTTCTAGTGTGGCAAGGCCGGCAGCCATGGCGACGGGGTTGCCAGATAAAGTACCTGCTTGATAAACAGGGCCTGCTGGCGCCAAGTGTTGCATGATCTCTTTGCGTCCACCAAAAGCACCCACTGGCATGCCGCCACCGATAACTTTGCCGAGAGTGGTGAGGTCGGGTGTAATACCGTAGTGGGCTTGGGCACCACCTAGTGCAACTCGGAAACCTGTCATTACCTCATCTAAAATTAAAACGCTGCCAAATTCTGTGCATTGCTCGCGTAATGTTTCAAGAAAGCCAGGCACTGGTGGAATGCAATTCATGTTGCCAGCTACAGGCTCAACAATAACGCATGCAATTTTATCGCCATACTCTTTGAAGCATTCTTCCACTGCGCCGATATCGTTGAAAGGCAGGGTAATAGTGTATTTGCTAATATCTGCAGGCACGCCAGGAGAGCTAGGCACGCCAAGCGTTAGCGCACCAGAACCTGCTTTTACCAACAAGCTGTCTGCATGGCCGTGGTAGCAGCCTTCAAATTTTACAATGATGTCGCGCTGAGTGTAGCCGCGGGCCAGGCGAATGGCGCTCATGGTGGCTTCTGTGCCAGAGCTAACCATTCGAACCTGTTCAATAGAAGGCATGAGCTCTGTTACTTTTGTGGCCATTAATACTTCGAGCTCGGTGGGAGCACCAAAGGTCATGCCATTATCGATAGCTTCTTTCACAGCTGCGATCACGTCTTCATCATTGTGGCCTAAAATAAGCGGGCCCCAAGAGCCAACGTAGTCAATGTAGCGGTTGCCATCAGCATCAAATACGTAGGCGCCCAACCCTTTTTGGAAAAAAACAGGGGTGCCGCTCACTCCATTGAAAGCACGCACAGGTGAGTTTACGCCACCTGGAATCACTTTTTGTGCTTGTTCGTACAAATCTCTGGAAAGGGTACGTTTAGACATAAATAATCCTTTGTTAATGAATAATTAGAAAGGGCGAATAACCGCTAAACCAACCATTAATAAGAGGAAGATAACGGGAACTTCGTTAAACCAACGGAAATACACATGAGATTTGGTGTTTTCGCTACGCGCGAAGCGTTTTAGATGTGCTAAGCATACGTGATGATAACCAATTAAAAGAACCGCCAAGAGCATTTTGGTGTGAAACCAACCCTGAGTTTTAAGATAGCTCCAGTTAACAACGGCCATCCACACACCGAAAACAATAGTGGCGATCATAGCAGGTGTCATAATGCCGCGGTAAAGTTTGCGCTCCATAATGATGAAGCGTTCATGGCTGATTTGGTCTTCTGCGCTAGCGTGATAAACGAAAAGGCGCGGAAGATAGAAGAGCGCGGCGAACCAGCTCACCATGCTAACTAGGTGTAGGGTTTTTAAAATTTGGAAACTCATTAGCGTTCCTTTGGTCAAATGTGGGGTGTACATGATAGCAAGGGCGCTTGAATTAAACAGGCTTTCGCTTGCCCCGTAAGGTTTAGGTTTCTATCATGCCATTAATAAAATTAAATTTTGGAGTGTTTGCATGTCAACGAAGCAGTATAAAGTAGGTATTGTTGGTGCTACGGGCTATACCGGCGTAGAACTCATGCGCCTGTTAAGTGCCCATCCGCACGTAAGTGTGGAAATTGCTACCTCGCGCAGTGATGCGGGTACAGCACTTGCCGACATGTTTCCTAACTTGAGAGGCCATACTGATCTTCGCTTCGTTGAGCCTGATATAGCTACTCTTACGCAATGTGATATCGTTTTCTTCGCCACGCCCCATAACGTTTCCATGAAGATGATGCCTGAGCTTATTCAGGCGGGTGTGCGAGTGGTGGATTTATCGGCTGATTTCCGTTTGAAAGACGTGGCGGTATGGGAAGAGTGGTACAACGAAAAACATGTGTGCCCAGAGCTTATTCCCCAAGCCGTTTATGGTTTGCCTGAAATTAACCGTAACGAAATTAAGGCGGCGCAACTAGTGGCTTGTGCGGGCTGTTACCCAACTTCTGTTCAATTGGGCTTTTGGCCTTTGTTGGCGAATGGGGTGCTAAAAGAAGAAGCGCTTATTGCGAATGCGGCTACTGGTGTGAGTGGTGCAGGTAGGCAAGCTAAAATTAACATGCTCTTAGCAGAGGCTGGCGACAGCTATAGCTCTTACGGCGCTTCGGGGCATCGTCATACCCCAGAAATAGAGCAAGGCTTATCCATTGCGGCGGGCAAACCCACCCAAGTAACTTTTGTGCCTCACTTGGTGCCTATGATTCGAGGTATTCAAGCTACCTTGTATGGGCAATTGGCTGATTCAACAATGAGCAACGAGGCCATACAAAAAATGTTCGAAGCGTTTTATGCGGACAGCCCCTTCGTAGACGTGATGCCGTGGGGAAGCCATCCTCAAACTCGCTCTGTAAAGGGCTCTAACATGTGCCGCATCGCGCTGCATAGGCCAAGAGGGCGCAATACACTCGTGGTGTTGTCGGTGATAGATAACCTCACCAAAGGTGCGTCAGGGCAGGCCATTCAGTGCATGAACCTTATGCTGGGGCTTGATGAGCAGGCAGGGTTAACAGCTCCTGCGCTGCTGCCATAAGGTAAAATATGACGAAGCCGCCAGAAACTAATAGCAAGGAAGCAGGGCAGTTTAAACGTATCTCGCGAGTGTTGTTGTTAGCAGTGGCGGTCGCTCTAGGTTACTTTATTGGTGCGCAATATGGGTTTGTCGGGCACCAAAGTGGCCAAGAGCTGCTCTTGCAGCGCATCGGGCAATTGGAAAAGCGCTTGGCAGAGGTCAAGCGTGAAATTGTGGTGTATCAAACAGATGCTGAAATATCCGAGCGGGCTCAAGAAAATATCCGGCAAGAGCTGAAAGAATACCGAGAGCAAATCGTAGAGCTTGAAAAAGCTTCCAGTTTTTACAAACACGTTCTTGGTGGCGGCCAATCTGCCTACGGATTATCAGTGGAGCGTTTCATTATCAAACCGCTAGAAGAGAGTGGTGCGTTTGAGTTTCAACTGATGCTGGCGCAGCTCAGTAATGAATACAAACAAATCGATGGTGATATCACGCTAATTATTGTTGGCGAAAGAGAGGGCGAAAAGGTAGAGCTTGGCCTGCAAGATGTCATGCTCGATGGAGGCACAAAGCTGGGTTTTGAATTTCGCTATTTTCAAGAACTTGAAGGGCGTTTAAAATTGCCTGAAGGTTTTGAGCCTGAAAACGTTCGTGTTATTGCCAAGCAAGCAGGTGCGAATGGAGCTTCGGTGACTCAGTTTTTTAAATGGGAACATCGTGGTTAGGCTTGAAAATCAAGCTGGCGCCATCATATAGAAACAAGCGCTACTGTCATTTGTGTTACAGTAAGTAAACGAGCTACATGCCACTTTATTCTTTATAGGGCTAAATACATGACGAATTCTTCTCCATTATTGTTCACAGATCAGGCTGCCCAAAAGGTAAGGTCGTTACGTGATGAAGAGGGTAACCCCAATTTAAAACTGCGCGTATATATTACCGGTGGTGGCTGTTCCGGCTTTTCATATGGGTTTAGTTTTGATGAAGAAGCCAAAGAAGACGACACCATTGTAGAAAACAACGGTGTTGAACTGATTATTGATGTGATGAGTGTGCAATACTTAGCGGGCTCTGCTGTGGATTATGAAGAGAGCCTCATGGGTTCCCGCTTTGTGGTGCAAAACCCCAATGCCACCTCTACTTGTGGGTGTGGTTCCTCATTTGCTATTTAAGGTAAGTATAACCCCCCTAGTGCTAGCTCCCTGCTTGCACCTGTTGCCTCTCTAGCATTACCGCTTACATTATTAACTCTTGCCCATGCAAGCCACGCAAATGCGGCAGCCTCCACTTGTTCGGGGGCAATGCCGTATTTGTTTGAGGTCACCACATGGCTAGTTGGCAAGTAATGCGCCAGTAACTCCAGTGTAAAAGAGTTGTGGGCGCCCCCTCCGCATGCAATCACTTCGTCTACCTTGTATACAGATAAACTATCAGCCACTGTTTTGGCCGTAAGATGCGCGAGTGTGTGTTGTACATCTTGAGGGTTTTCGTTGCCTGTAAGGTGGGTTTCTAACCATGCCATATTAAAGTGCTCGCGGCCCGTGCTCTTGGGTGCAGGTAAAGAAAAGTAAGCGTCGGTTAGCAAGCGTTGCAATAGTTCTGGTAAGAGGCGTCCGCTACGCGCCCATGCACCCTTGTTATCGTAAGGTTTTTGCGTGTGTCGCAAGCACCAAGCATCTAGCAGCAAATTGGCAGGGCCGGTGTCGAAGCCAAGGGAAAGTGTTTGGCCTGTTAATAGAGAAATGTTGGCAATGCCACCTAGGTTTAAAATAGCTCGGTGTGCACCTATCTTTCCAAACTGATGCAAATGGAATTTCGGCACTAAGGGTGCACCTTGCCCACCAAGTGCTATATCTCCCCTGCGAAAGTCAGCCACTACAGGGATATTGGTGTAAGCAGCTAGAGCTGCGGGGTTGTTGGCTTGTAATGAAAAGCCAAGTTCGGGGTGGTGGCGTAAAGTTTGGCCATGGCAACCAATAGCTGCAATGTCTTGAAAAGGAAACTGTTGCTTATGCAGCAAAGCGTTGACAGCGTCGGCGTAGCACTTGGCGAGTTTGGCTTCAGCCACCCCAAGGCGTTGAATTTCATTATTGGTAGGAGAGCATAAACTCTGTAGCTCTTTTTTTAAGTTAGCTGGGAATTCGCAAGCATGGTGGGCAATCACCGTGCAGTGCTCTGATGTTATTTCGGTCAGAACCGTATCAATACCATCCAGGCTAGTGCCAGACATGATGCCTATATAGTGTTTTTTAGGTGTATCCATAAAGTGGCCTTGTAGCATTTATCAGCGCAGAGCTAGAGCATGGCAAAAAATAAGAGCAACTGCACGTTAAGCTGATACAATACGCAAACATTTTAAATCGGCATTTATACGAAACGCATAGCAAAGTGAAAAGTAAAGGAAAAAGCAATGACTGACATTGATGCAACTATGGAGTTAATCCGTCGGGGCACAGAAGAAATTATTCAAGAAGATGATTTGCGTGAGAAGCTAGCGCTTGGGCGTACACTTCGAATCAAAGCAGGGTTCGATCCCACTGCGCCTGATTTACACCTAGGCCACACCGTGCTTATTAATAAATTGCGTCAATTTCAAGATCTTGGGCACACCGTTCTTTTTCTCATCGGTGATTTTACAGGAATGATAGGCGACCCAAGTGGCAAAAGCGCAACTAGGCCTCCTCTAAGCCGTGAAGAAGTGTTGGCGAATGCAGAAACATATAAAGAGCAAGTGTTTAAAATTCTTGACCCTGCTAAAACAGAGGTGCGTTTTAACTCTGAGTGGATGTCTAAGTTAGGTGCGGATCAGTTAATTCAGTTAGCAGGAAAGTACACCGTAGCGAGAATGCTAGAGCGCGATGATTTTGCTAAGCGATATGAAAGTGAGCAGGCGATCGCAATACACGAGTTTTTATACCCTCTTATACAGGGCTATGACTCTGTAGCGCTGGAAGCTGATATTGAATTTGGCGGAACAGACCAAAAGTTCAACTTGCTCATGGGGCGCACACTGCAGCGCCATTATGGTCAGCCATCACAAGTATGTATTACGGTGCCTTTGCTTGAAGGGTTAGATGGTGTGCAGAAGATGTCTAAGTCTTTAGGTAACTATGTGGGTGTTACCGATGCACCGGGTGAAATGTACCGTAAGTTATTATCTGTACCGGATGAACTCGTATGGCGTTATTTTGAGCTATTAAGCTTTAAGCCGATAGAAGAAATAGAGCAGTTGAAGAAAGAAGCTGCTGAGCTTGGCTCACCACAAGAAGCCAAGAAGAAATTGGCGCATGAGCTAGTGGCGCGTTTTCATAGTGAAGCAGCGGCAGAAGCTGCACCGCGTTCAGCAGGAAACCAAATAGCGCTTGGCGAAATCCCAGAGGATGTTCCTGAAGTAGTCGTTGAAGCGCCAGAAGGAAAACCGCTCTTATTGGTGCAAGTGCTCCGTATGGCAGGCTTGGCGCATAACAGTAGTGCGGCGAAAGACGTGTTAAAACGTGGTGCAGTATATATAGATGGACAACAGGCTGAGGAAAGTCTTATACTTGCCCCCGGCGATTCGAAGGTTATCCAGGCAGGAAGGCGTCGAATTGCTAAGGTCATCATTAAGTGATGGGTTTTTGATCTTAATGATGCTCTTTTAAACGCTCTGGCTAAATTTTAAACGGTCAGAAAGAAAGTTTAAAAAAACGTTTGACAGGGGGTCGCCAATCAGTAGAATGAGCGGCCTCACCACGGGGCACTACCCCGAAGGTTGAGCGAGACCACGGTCTCGGCGCTCTTTAACAATTAGACAGACAAACGTGTGGGACCTGTTCTGTGCTTGAGTAGTTATTATCAGCATCAGAGCAAGTTTCAATTCATTACCTAGTAATGAAGTTAATTGCGATTTGATAGCTG
>Ga0079226_10002257_pt1 | contig 14832 bp, 15 predicted proteins | sample Poulit2014_FD_76345 | JGI IMG/M metagenome (GOLD analysis project Ga0079226, IMG submission 76345) | Agricultural soil microbial communities from Georgia to study Nitrogen management - Poultry litter 2014 | ecosystem: Environmental > Terrestrial > Soil > Agricultural land | place: USA: Georgia... | reverse complement strand
TGTTCATCCGTCAGCTCTATGTCAGCGAGCAAATCAGGCCTGCGCTCATACGTCCTGCGCAGCGACTCTTTCATTCTCCATTTTTCAATTTCGGCGTGGTGGCCTTGCAAGAGCACTTCTGGGACTTTCATTCCTTTATAATCTGCAGGCCTTGTGTAATGGGGATGCTCTAGCAAACCGGTTGAGAAAGAGTCTTCTTCAGCTGACTTACGATTGCCGAGCACATTAGGCAATAGCCTGACAACACTGTCCACGACAGCAAGCGCACCGATTTCACCGGACGTCAGCACATAATCGCCGATAGATATTTCATCCGTCGCCAAGTGGCGAATCCGCTCATCGTACCCTTCGTAATGGCCGCAAATGATAATAAGATGATCTTCTGCGGAAAGCTCCGTAGCTTTCTTTTGCGTATATCGCTCCCCTTGAGGACACATCAAAATGACTCTTGGCGATGATTCTCGCAAGCTTTTTGCATGATTGACCGCATCAAAGATAGGCTGTGCGGCAAGTACCATGCCAGCACCGCCGCCGTACGGATAATCGTCGACTTTTTTATGTTTATTGTCGGAAAACTCCCGAAAATCAATCAACCGGTAATCAAATTGTCCTTTTTCGGCAGCTCTTTTTAAAATCGAACTATTGAACGCACCGGAGAGCATCTCTGGAAACAGAGTCAAAATATCGATATGCATTATTCCAATAACCCTTCCATTAATTCAATCATAATTTTTTTATTCTGAACGTCGACTTCTTTTACGACTGGTTCTATATACGGAATCAGAATTTCCTTCTTGTTTTTGTCGAGAACGACCCACACGTCGTTTGCCCCAGGCGACAGAATCGATTCTACAACGCCGATTTCCTCTCCATCTGTTGCAAACACTTTTGCTCCGATGATTTCATGGTAGTAATATTCATTTTTTCCGAGCTCTTCTTGCTGGCTCGCTTTGATTTTTAAATCGAGCCCTTTAAGGCGAAGTGCATCATCGATGGAATCATACCCTTCAAAATGAAGCAATAAATTATTTTTATGCGACCGAAACCCATCGATTGTCAACGGGATGGCCTCATTTGCTTGATTGACGGCATAAACCGTATTTCCGATTTCGAACCTTTCCGGAAAATCCGTTATTTGCTGCACTTTCACTTCTCCTTTGATTCCATGCGTATTGATGATTTTCCCTGCTATAAACATGTGACCACCTTATTTATTGTCTATTCTTACGACGATATTGTCCTTGATGACAATCGCCTGATTGCCCACAAGTTCCTCCCAGTTCGCGCCAACTTCGACATCGACGAGCGCGTCCACTTCCTTCTCGATGATTTCGCTTCCTATCTCGAGCAATGCAAGCTGGTCCATCTTAAAATCGATGATGGCGATTTTGTCTTTGCGCATATTGATTTCACGTTCGAACCGTTCTTTTATTTCGTGCTGCTGGTTGCTCAATTTATTCTTCAGCTTCCGCTGTTCAAATAAAAGCTGTTGGCATTCGCGCTCCAGTTGAACTTTATTTTGCTCAAACTTTTTTCGAAGTTCTTCTTTGCTTTTTTCCGTGATCACTTGCTTTACTTGCACTCTTTTAATTATTTTCATCTTTCGTCCTCGCTCTCTTCGAACATTCCAGAAATACTGATGGACTATGTAAACAAACATCATCGTTTTTACACTTTTGAAGATCATGTATCGAACATCGCATGTTTTCAATTGTTCATGAGGGTTTAAACGAGAGGCAAATAGTTCAGAAGGGAAAAGGTTTCCCTTTTCCCCTCATGATAAACTACATAATATCTAAATATACCCGTTTATTGGATTCTTGCCTGGCGGAATAGACAATCGTCCGAATCGCTTTGGCGATGCGGCCATTTTTTCCAATCACTTTTCCGACGTCCTTTTCGTTGACGGTCAAATGGTAAACGATTTTATTGTCTTCCTCCCGCTTTTGGACGGCAATATCTTCCGGATGGTCGACTAACGGAGCAACGATTGACTCAATTAAAAGTTTCATGCAATCACACTACTTTGCAACCTGATTTTTCGCATCATGAAATTTTTCCATAATGCCTTCTTCAGAAAATAAGTTTCGAACCGTATCGCTTGGCTTTGCGCCTTTCAACATCCAGTCCAACGCTTTTTCTTCATCGATTTTTAAAGTGACAGGCTCTGAAACCGGGTTGTATGTTCCAATTTGTTCGATAGAGCGACCATCGCGCGGCGAACGAGAATCAGCTACAACAATTCTATAAAAAGGATTCTTTTTTGCACCCATTCTTTTTAGACGAATTTTAACTGCCATCTATATTGCACCTCCATCATTCAATAAATTGTAACCTTCCTGAATATAATAATAATTTCTCGGCAGGAATGGCTTGTGGCCAAGTCCACTTTATAAAGACTAACATAGTTCCGAATGTCTGTAAAGTATTTTTACATGACAGCTTACATAAAAGGAAGTTGAAAACCTTTGCCCTTTTTTCCTTTTTGCATATTTGTCATTTGCTTCATCATTTTTTTCATATCATTGAACTGTTTGAGCAGCCGGTTCACTTGGGATACATTCGTTCCAGAACCCTTCGCTATCCGTCTTTTCCGGCTTGCATTCATGATGGACGGATCTTGCCGTTCTTCTTTCGTCATGGACTGGATGATCGCTTCCACATGCACTAATTGCTTTTCATCCAACTGGACATTTTTCATGCCCTTCATTTTATTGGCGCCGGGAATCATCGCCAACAAATCTTCTAGCGGCCCCATTTGTCGCACTTGTCCCATTTGTTCCAGAAAATCATCGAAAGTGAAAGACATTGTGCGCATCTTTTCTTCCAACTGCTTCGCTTGCTTTTCATCGATATTCGCTTGCGCCTTTTCGATTAACGTGAGTACATCGCCCATGCCGAGAATGCGCGAAGCCATACGTTCCGGATGGAACTCTTCCAATTCATCGAGTTTTTCTCCTGTCCCGATAAATTTGATCGGTTTATCGGTGACCGCTTTGATGGAAAGCGCTGCTCCGCCTCGGGCATCGCCGTCCAGCTTCGTCAAGATGACGCCTGAAACATCCAATTGCTCATTGAAGCTTTCAGCGACATTCACTGCATCTTGCCCCGTCATCGCATCGACGACAAGGAAAATTTCATCGGGGTCGACAGCCTCTTTCACATCTGTCAATTCTTCCATCAAGTCTTCATCAATATGAAGACGGCCTGCTGTATCAATCAAAACATAGTCTAAATGTTCCTCTTTTGCATATTCAATCGCTTTTTCGCTTATTTCTGCAGGGCTTACTTCGGTCCCCATCTCAAAGACGGGAATGTCAAGCTGTTTTCCGAGCGTCTGAAGTTGCTTGATCGCTGCTGGCCGATAAATATCGCAAGCGACGAGCAGCGGTTTTTTATTATATTGCTTCCGCAACAGATTCGCTAGCTTTCCGGTTGTCGTCGTTTTACCGGCACCCTGAAGCCCGGACATCATAATGACAGTCGGCGGGCGATCGCTTGCGGCAATTTTGCTTTGTTCCCCACCCATCAATTTCGACAATTCTTCTTGGACAATTTTGATCACTTGCTGTCCGGGCGTCAAACTTTCCATCACTTCCTGCCCGACAGCCCGTTCTTTTATGTCATTGATGAAGTTTCGGACGACTTTGAAGTTGACGTCCGCTTCAAGAAGAGCGAGTCGGACTTCCCTCGCCATCGCATTGACATCTTGTTCGCTCACTTTCCCTTTGCCTGTTATCTTTTTAATCGTTTCTTGCAGTCGCTTCGATAATCCTTCAAATGCCATAGAAGGTATCCTCCTAGTCTATTTTCTCTAAATCATCTATCCGTTCCATGAGCGCTTCAGAAGCGCTCAATCTAGCTGCTTCTTCTTTCAACTCGCTTATAAGTTTCTTTCGCTTCGTGAATTTTTTATATAGCTTCAGCTTCTCTTCATACGTTTCAAGCAATTGTTCTGTCCTTTTAATATTATCATAAACCGCTTGTCTTGACACGCGGCATTCGCTTGAGATCTCGCCTAACGAATAGTCTTCCCTGTAATAGAGCTCCATATATGTTTTTTGCTTCTCCGTCAGCAAGAGGTGATAGAAATCATACAGCATATTGACTCTTGTCGTTTTTTCAAGCATCCAAGCTCATCCTTCAATCCCCTTCTTTTCCCAGCATATCGCTAAACAGCCCATAGACAAATGCGTGTGCATCGAACTGTTTTAAATCATGGACCCCTTCTCCGAAGCCGACCAACTTGACAGGGATGTTCAGTTCATTGCGGATTGCCAGCACAATTCCGCCTTTTGCTGTCCCATCCAGTTTTGTGAGGACGATGCCGGAGACGTTTGCCGCCTCTTGAAATGTTTTTGCTTGGTTTAACGCATTTTGGCCAGTCGTTGCATCCAACACGAGCAATACTTCATGCGGCGCTCCTGGCACTTCCCGTTCAATCACCCGATGTATTTTCGAAAGCTCATTCATCAAATTCACTTTGTTTTGCAAGCGGCCTGCCGTGTCGCAAATGAGGACATCCGCGTGCCGCGATTTTGCCGCTTTCAGCCCATCGAAAACGACTGCAGCCGGGTCAGAGCCCTCCGATTGTTTGATTACTTCGACATCGGCCCGCTTTCCCCATTCTTCGAGCTGTTCGATTGCGCCGGCACGAAATGTATCTCCTGCTGCCAAAATGACTTTTTTTCCATCTACTTTCAACTGGGCCGCCAATTTCCCGATGGAAGTCGTTTTCCCTACGCCATTGACGCCGACTACCAATATGACGGTCAGCTCGTTTTCTTGCATGTTCAATTGTTCAATGTCTTTGTCCTCTTCACGGTAATAAATATCGACAAGCTTTTCTGAAATGACATCTTTCACTTCGTTTGCATCTTTGATATTGCGGCGCTTCACTTCAAATTTCAATTCATCAATCAGGTCCATCACTGTCGCGATACCAACATCGGACATGATGAGCGCTTCTTCCAGCTCCTCAAAAAAGTCTTCGTCGACTTGGCGGTAACGCGCCATTATATCGTTGATCTTCTCGGTAAACGATTTTCGCGTTTTTTTCATGCCTTCTTCATACGTTTTTGTCTCTTCTTCGTTTTTCATAAATCGTTTTTTTAGTTTATTAAAGAAACTCATTCATGAACTCCCTTTCTGTCAAGTCGCTTCAATCAATTCTTCCGTATCTTCCAATCTTACCGAAACGAGCCTTGATACGCCCGATTCCTGCATCGTCACCCCATAAAGGGCATTCGCTTCCTCCATTGTGCCTTTCCGATGCGTAATGACAATAAACTGGGTTTGACCGCTAAAACGTTGCAAATAATTCCCGAATCTAACTACATTCGCCTCGTCGAGCGCAGCATCCACCTCATCCAATACGCAAAAAGGAACAGGGCGCGCGCGCAAGATGGCAAAAAGCAATGCGATTGCTGTCAACGCTCTTTCTCCGCCGGACAAAAGCTCCAACGTTCTCAGTTTCTTTCCCGGGGGGCGGGCGACGATTTCAATCCCGGTCTCAAGGATATTCTCGGGGTCTGTCAATTTCAACTCCGCATGGCCGCCGCCGAACAATTGCTTGAACACTTTCGTGAAAGCGGATTGTATTTCGGTGAACATCCCGGTGAACCGTTCATACATTTCTTGATCCATCTCCTCGATGACGTCATACAATGTCTTCTTCGCTTCGACCAAATCTTGTTTTTGCTCCAGCAGAAATGAGTATCTCTCACTCAGCCGTTCATGCTCTTCGATTGCGCCTAAATTGACGGTGCCGAGCTGCTTGATTGACTGTTTTATTTTCTTCACTTGTTCTGCAGCAGCTTTTAAATCTGCCACTTTTTCATAATCTTGCTTTGCCTTTTCAAAGGTGATCGTATATTCGCTTTGCAAGAAAGTTAAATGATTTTCCAACGTCACATCCAATCGATTTGCTTGCACTTCTTTTTCTTGGATGCCTTGGGCAAACGCTTCATGAAGCTTATGTAGTTGTTTCGTCTCTCTTTCTTCATCTTCCGTCCGCTTGAACGCAGTCGCACGTTCCCTTCTTTTCGCTTCGATTGCGAGTTCTGTGCCTCGGCGTTTCTCCTGAAACAAATCGATTTTTTTGTTCAATTCTTCTTCTGTGCTCGCTGAGTCTTCTAGAGCGAACAGCTCCTTCAACTGTTCGTCGACATATTCGCTTTCTGTTTTGTATTCGAGCAGCTCTTCTTTTAGCGAATCGATTCTCGCCTGGTGATGCTTTCTTCTTTCTTCCCATTCGGCCGTTTTTATTTGCAATTCATGCAATCTTTTTTCTGTCTTTTCTTCATTGCGTTTGATTTTCGCCCGTCTTTCCGTCAACGTTTCGACCGATTCATCCGCTCGCTTGATTTTTGCATCAATGTTTTGCAGCTTATCTTGGACAATCTCCAGTTCGCCATGCAGCTTCAGTGCATTTTCCTTTGATTCTTGTTCACTTAGCCGATGCATCGCCAACTCATCTGTCGCTTGATGCAATTTGATGGCAACTTCATTCCGCAAGCTTTGTTCTTCTTCCAATGACTCTTGCAGAACTTGCAATTGCTGTTCTTTTTCCGCTACAGCCTTTTCTTTTTCGGCGATTGCATCTTTTTGCCGTTCCATTTTTCTAAAGAATGTATCCCTTCTTGCCATGGACCGTTCCAGGTTTTCGCTTATTTGCGCAATTTCTTTTTCGCGCGTGAATAAAGATTGCTTTGCTTTTCTTTTTGCCCCTCCCGACATCGAACCTCCAGGAAATACGACATCACCTTCCAATGTGACGACACGGTACCTTCGATTCGTCACTCTAGCTATTTGATTGGCATGGTGCAACTCTTTTGCAATAATGACATTGCCCATCAAATGTTCCGCCACTTTTTGAAATCCATTCTTTGCAGCTGCCAAGTCGCTGGCGATGCCTACATATCCTTCCTGTTTTTTCAATTGTGCAATCAACCGGTCCGGAATGCTTCTTCTGGCGATGGATGCGAGCGGCAAAAATGTCGCACGCCCTTTATTTTCCCGTTTCAGCCAATGGATGATGTTTCTTGCCGCTTCATCGTCCGGCACGACAATGTATTGGGACTGGGCGCCCAAAATAGTGTCTATCGCTGTCATATAGCGGGCCGGAACTTCTATGAGATCGACAACCGCCCCGTATATATTCGTTAAGCGATCGGCCTTCTTCGCTTGCAAAATTTCTTTTACGCCATAAAAGTATCCTTGGAAGCTCTCCTTCATTTCTTCCAGCATTTCTTTGCGAGATGACAATTTTGCCAGTTGCTCATTGCCTTCATATAGTGTCTGTTGCATCGATTCGTACTTCGTTCGCTCAGTAGTCACCGATTGTTTTTCTTGTCCAAGTTCATTTTCTTTTTTTTCGATTCGAGTCTTTAACGAAAGGATTGCAGCTTCGATATCGTTGAACCGTCTGCTTAACTTTTCTTCCCTTTCGATATGCTCGCGATAATCAAGCGAACCGTCCTTCACATTAGCTTTTGCTTGAGTGATTTGGCTTTCTATCGACTGTTTTTCATTTTGCAAAACGGCTCGTTCATTGAGGTATTCGATATAATCGGATTTTATATTCTCAATCTGTTCTTCTACTTCCTCAATCCCGAACGCAAGCTCATTTTCTAGCTCCGCCATTTCCGCTCTGGCGTTTTCGATGGCCCCTTCGGCAGCTGCATGCTGCTTTCGTTCCTCTTCGAGCTCATTTTCTGTCAAAACAATCCGGTCTTTTTTCGCTTCCTTTTCTTTCAAAAGCTTTTGTTTGTTTTCTTTCAGATGTTTGAGCCTTTCTTTTAAAACATTCCGTTTTCCTTCATATTGCTCCATATGTTCTGCGATTGTGACGAGTTCGTTCTGCAGCTTGGCGATGTCGTGATCGAGCTCTTCGATACGGTGGCGATCTGCCGTCAATTCGGCCTCTTTTTTCTGGATTTCTGTTTTCTTTTCGATTTCTTCCAGTTTCTTTTCCTCAATCTCCGCCAACAGATGTTTCCACTTCGAATGCAATTGCTCTATCTCCGTGATGAGCATCGATATTTCCGCTTTCTTCAAAGCTGCTTTTTTCTCTTTATATTTGATGGCGATCGCTGCTTGCTCTTTTAACGGCTCTATCTGCTGCTTTATTTCATGGATGATATCTTCGACGCGATCCAAATTTCCTTCTGTTTCCGTCAACTTGAATTTCGCTTGATTTTTTCGTTGTTTATATTTGAGGACTCCCGCAGCCTCTTCAAATATCGCTCGCCTTTCTTCCGCTTTCGAACTTAAAATTTCATCGATTCTGCCTTGGCCGATGATGGAGAACGATTCGCGGCCAAGCCCTGTATCCATGAACAAATCAACGATGTCTTTCAATCGGCACGGTTGCTTATTGATGAAAAATTCACTTTCTCCCGACCGATACACTCGTCTCGTAATATTCACTTCATTGTAATCGATTGGCAATGCCTGGTCAGCGTTATTCAAGATGAGCGACACTTCCGCAAAGTTGAGCGGGTTTCTTGTGTCGCTCCCTTGAAAGATGATGTCTTCCATTTTTTTGCCGCGCAAAGAACGTGCCGACTGTTCTCCGAGCACCCAGCGAACCGCATCGATAATATTGCTCTTTCCGCTTCCATTCGGACCTACGACCGCTGTCACTCCTGGCACAAACTCCACTTCGGTCCGTTCAGCGAATGACTTGAATCCGACCGTTTCCAAACGCTTTAAAAACATAAGGCATTCTCCTTATCAAGTAACCATTCAGTCTATCGGTCCCGAACACTTTCTTTTTCGATAGCTGAAAATTGGATAAAAGGTTGTTTTATTCTATCTACCATTGTAAACTAAATGAAAGTTATTTTATATATTTATTATTATTGTGGGGTGCTTGAATGAGTTTAGATACACCATCACCAGAAAACTTGGCATATCTGCTGGAACAGTTGGGGAAAAAATTAGGTGTCGCCAATCGGGTTTTGCTCGATCCGAAAGATTATGACCTCAATCGCTATGACGATTTAAAATTTCTTTATGACCATGTCGCAAAATCTGGCACATTAAGCCCCGCTGAAGCGCATGCTTTCATCGACGAGCTCCGCGCAGTGAGAAAAGCATAGAAATAGCGCCTTAAAATCTGTTGCCGAACGGGGCAACAGATTTTTTATATCGTTTTAGCCATTTTCCCGATTCAACTCATCGAGCATCTGTTTTGCCGCAAATTGCTCCGCCGATTTTTTGGAATTCCCTGTCCCTCTCGTGCACTTTTTTCCATTGACAATGACTTCCGCTAAAAATTCTTTTCGGTGGGCAGGGCCTTTTTCCTCGATGATCCGATATTCAAGCGTATTTCCTCGCTCGCTTTGAATCACTTCCTGCAATTTTGTTTTGTAATCCATCACATGCGAAAAAGCATCAGTTTCAATATGAGGGAAAATGCGGCGTTCCAAAAATGCTTGGCAAGCATCCATCCCTTGATCCAAATATAATGCTCCTAAAAAAGACTCAAAAATATCGGCTAAAAGAGCTTGTCTATTTCTTCCGCCGGTGCGTTCTTCCCCTTTTCCCAAGAGCACATACTGTCTCAATCCGAGAATTTCTGCAAAACGGTACAAAGATTCTTCACAAACGATGCTTGCTCTTAGTTTTGTCAGCTCCCCTTCACTCATTTGCTTGCATTCGTTATACAAATAATCCGAGGTTGCCAATTCCAACACGGCATCGCCAAGAAATTCCAATCTTTCATTATCGGACAGATGGTTTTTTTGATGCTCATTCACATACGATGAATGCGTAAAAGCCTGCTTCAACAGCTGCTTATCGGAGAAATTGATCGACAGCGCCTTCTCAAGCTTCTCTAATTCCATACTCGTTCTCCTTCTTCCAAATAAAATGAAAAGTCCCGCACATGCGAGACTTAAAATGTAGTTACAAAGTGCTTTCCTATGTATACTGCTATCATTGCATTATACGTTAAGTTTTATTTACTGGTTGTCTTCTATATATTTGACAGCATCGCCTACCGTATTGATGCTTTCTGCTTCTTCATCAGCTATTTCCAAATCAAACTCATCTTCAAGTTCCATGACAAGTTCGACAACATCCAATGAATCTGCTTCCAAATCATCTCTGAAAGAGGCTTCCATCGTGATTTCGGATTCTTCTACGTCTAGTTGTTCGACTATGATTTCTTTTACTCGTTCAAATACGTCTGACATCTCTTTCACCTCCCTCCAATAGTATATGTGAAAATAAATAAAATTACTAGAACTTCGCAAGGATCTACATGACCATGCCGCCATCTACATGAATTGTCTGACCGGTCATATATTTTGCATCATCAGATGCCAAAAAGCAGACGACATTGGCAACATCCTCAGGCTCTCCAAGCTTTTCCAATGGAATTTGCGACAAAATCGCATCTTTTTGTTCATCGGATAAAACATCGGTCATATCGGTCGTGATGAATCCGGGAGCAATCGCATTCACCAAAATATTTCGAGTCGCCAATTCTTTAGCCGTCGATTTTGTCAAACCAATCAGCCCCGCTTTCGCAGCGACATAGTTTGCTTGTCCAGGATTGCCGCTTACGCCGACGATAGATGCAATATTGATGATTCTTCCGTAGCGCTGCTTCATCATTTGCCTCGCGACAGTTTTCGTGCATAGAAACGCACCTTTCAAGTTCGTTTCAATGACACTATCAAACTCGTCAGCTTTCATCCTAAGCAACAGATTATCTTTCGTAATTCCTGCATTGTTCACTAAAATATCCAAACGTCCAAATTGTTTCACGACCTCTTCGATTATCGCTTTTACATCTTTTTCATCAGCAACATTGGCGCGGATTTTGATTGCCTCGACCCCTATATTTTTCAATTCCAGAACGACTTCTTCCGCTTTTTTTTCATTGCCCGCATAATTTACTGCTACATGGGCGCCTTTTCTGGCCAATTGCAGCGCAATCGCTCGTCCAATTCCACGGGAGGACCCTGTCACGAGCGCGATTTTCCCTTTGAGAGACATCTTATGCACCCTCCTTATACCACTGCAAGAACTTAGCAAGCGATTTGACGTCTTCGACCGCAAATGTCTTCGCTTTCCTGTCGATTTTCTTGACCAACCCGCACAGCACTTTGCCGGTGCCGACTTCAACGAATGCATCGACACCTTCTTTCATCATATTGCGTACGGATTGTTCGAAACGGACAGGAGAGTACAGTTGCTGAATGAGCAATTGTTTGATTTCCTCTTTGTCTGTCACCGGTTCTGCTGTCACATTCGCATATACCGGCACAGCCGCATCCCGTAGGTTCACTTGATCCAAAGAAACTTGGAACGATTCATTTGCAGCTTTCATCAAACGGGAATGGAACGGGCCGCTCACATTTAGCGGCAACACTCTTCTCGCACCAGCCTCTTTCAATATGCCGGCTGCTTGATCGACACCCCCGCGCGAACCGGAAATGACAATTTGTCCAGGACAATTCAAATTGGCAATATCGACCACTTCATCATCGTCAATCTTTTCCAACTCTTTCCTTATCGATTCCTCGTCCATGCCTAAAACGGCAGCCATCGTCCCTTTCCCTTCCGGAAAAGCTTGTTCCATCAGCCTGCCTCTTGTTGCGACAAGGGGCAATGCTTCTTCCAATGAAAGCGACTGTGACGCAACTAATGCGCTATATTCACCGAGGCTGTGCCCAATCGCCATTGCCGGTTCGATATTTTCTTTTGCAAGCAGCGTAAACACGGCAATGCTGGAAAGAAGCAATGCCGGCTGTGCATTTTCAGTTTCCGTCAACGTTTCCTTTGGACCATTAAACATTATATCCGTAATATCTTTCTGCAAAACATCATTCGCTAACTTATATAACTGTCTGACTTCTTCATGCTGATCGTACAATTCTTTCCCCATGCCGACCGTTTGCGATCCTTGGCCAGGAAACATAAATGCTATCCGCTTCATTTTAATCCTCCTTCAATATATCGAGCGATTTCACCGTTTTGCCGATTGTGCCAATGACATCATTATCGATCATATGGCAAGCTTGCTTGATCGTATGGTAAATAGCGCGCTCATTCGATGAACCGTGCGACTTGATGACCGGTGCCGATAGGCCAAAGAGCGCCGCGCCTCCATATTCCGGATAATCGAGCTCGTTCTTTAACTTTTTCAAGTCGTTCCGCATCAAACCTGCGGCAATCTTCGTCTTTAGAGAAGAAGTGAACGTTTTTTTGAGCAAGCTCATCACATGAAGCGCAGTCCCCTCGATTGCTTTTAGCGTAATATTGCCGCTGAAACCATCGGTCACAATCACATCCGCGGCACCGTTCAGCAAATCCCGTGCTTCAACGTTCCCGATGAAGTGGATAGGAGCGTTGGCTAATTGGCTGAATGCTTTTTTCGTCAAATTGCTTCCTTTTGCATCTTCGGTCCCGACGTTGAGCAAGCCTACCGTCGGATTGGAAATCATGCGGACTTTTTCGCTATAAATAGACCCCATCACCGCATATTGGACCAAATTATGTACGCTAGCATCGACATTGGCGCCAGCATCCAAAAGCAAAAATCCCCTTCCGTTGATTGTCGGCAACGTCGGGCTCAGTGCTGGACGGTCGATCCCTTTCGTTCGCCCAACAACGAAAAGACCGGCAACTACAAGCGCTCCCGTATTTCCTGCAGAGATGCAAGCATCGGCCCGTCCTTCTTTCACTTCATTTGCCATCAATACGAGGGATGCTTTCTTTTTTCTCCGAACTGCGCGAATCGGTTCTTCCTCCGGCCCAATGATTTCCTCTGTATGCAGGATGGAAATCCTTTCATCGTTCGTCATGTGCTTCTTTATTTCTTTTTCATTTCCTACCAATGTGATATCGAGATTTTTCACATCGGAGATTGCGGCCATTGCGCCTTCGACCACTACTTTAGGCGCATGATCTCCGCCCATGGCATCGATAGCTATTTTCATAGATTTACTTCTCCTTTTCACTCGAGCGATACATGTGAAAAATGCCTGAAAACACAATTTCATTTTTCACGGAACTATTGACTTGAACGGTCGTGATTCCGTCTTTCACTTCCGTCACTTCTGCTTTGGCGACAACTTGTTCGCCAAGTTTCACTTGTCTTTTGAAGCTGATTTCAGCATTTTTCGTAAGCGCCAATTCATCATCGATCACGGCGACGGCCAATGAATTGGCTTGGGCAAACAGATGGTGCCCGCGGGCGATTTTATTTCTTGAAAATACTTGCTCTCGTTGCACTTTCATGATAGAAATAGCGCGGCGGTCCAGTTCCAAATCGATGATATCTCCAATGACCTCGTCCAAAGGCAAAGATTTCACCGTCTCATTCCATTGATTCGTGGCGACAGACTTTATCCGTTCCCTTAGTTCCGGAATCGCAAGTTCCAAACGATCGAGCCGGATTGTCTGAACGCTTACATCGAAATGAGCCGCCAATTCTTCATCTGTTATGAATGGAGTATGTTCTATTTTCTCGATTAATTGACGTTGCCGCTCATCTTTTTTCATTCGCATCGTATCCACTTCCATACACCGATTAATTATTATGACTAGGTAATAACAGTAATATATAATACCACGTCTAATATTGCAAGTGCAAATTGACGGATTCTAGTCGAATCGCTGGTCGATAGAAGCTTCCTCCAAGCGCTCGCTTATTTTTTTATATTCATCCCGATGAAGCAAATCATTTTCGACAATATTAATTGCATCTCGTCGCGCCACTTCCAATGCCCGATAATCGTGGATCAAATCGGCAACTTTGAATTCCGGCAAACCGCTCTGTTTTTTACCGAAGAAATCCCCCGGCCCTCTCAATTTCAAATCTTCTTCAGCCAATCGAAATCCGTCCGTCGTCTCCGTCATGATGCGCATTCTCTCTTTTCCGATTTCGCCTTTCGGATCCGCTATCAAAATGCAGTAGCTTTGGCTGTCTCCGCGCCCTACCCTTCCTCTCAATTGATGGAGCTGGGATAATCCAAACCGTTCTGCATCATAGATTACCATAATGGTGGCGTTTGGCACATTGACTCCTACTTCAATGACCGTCGTTGCAACGAGAACTTGAATCTTGTTTTCGATAAACTCTTTCATGATTTTTTCCTTTTCTTCAGGCGGCAGTTTCCCATGCAATAACCCTACGCGGACAGCGTCTCCATAAAAATCTTCTAAATGATGATAAAGTTCAACGGCATTTTGATAGTCGAATGCCTCCGACTCCTCGATCAAAGGCGAAACGATGTATGCCTGCTCTCCGTGAGCGGCTCTCTTCTGGATAAACGCGAGCACTCGCTGAAACATATTGTCTTTCACCCAATACGTTTCGATTTTTTTCCGTCCTTTTGGCAGTTCATCGATAAGCGATACATCCATATCGCCGAACGCGGTGATTGCAAGCGTTCTCGGTATCGGGGTTGCGGTCATGAAAAGAACGTCCGGCTTGAGCCCTTTCTCCCTTAGCATCCGGCGTTGCCTCACCCCGAACCGGTGTTGTTCATCAATGATGACAAGGCCTAAATCGCGGAAATTGACTTCTTCTTGAATGAGCGAATGGGTCCCGATGACGATTTGGATGTCGTCATTTTCAATCCCTTTCAGAATTTCTTTCCTTCTTTTCCCTTTCACGGAACTCGTAAGCAAAGCAATCTCAACGTCTTCTTCCATCATCTTCAACATCGATTCATAATGCTGTTCTGCTAAAACTTCAGTCGGCACCATCAATGCCCCTTGCCGTCCCGCCATGACGGAAGCATAAAGAGCGATTGTCGCAACAGCTGTTTTTCCGGAACCGACATCGCCTTGCAACAAACGGTTCATTTG
>Ga0079226_10002256_pt1 | contig 14835 bp, 15 predicted proteins | sample Poulit2014_FD_76345 | JGI IMG/M metagenome (GOLD analysis project Ga0079226, IMG submission 76345) | Agricultural soil microbial communities from Georgia to study Nitrogen management - Poultry litter 2014 | ecosystem: Environmental > Terrestrial > Soil > Agricultural land | place: USA: Georgia... | reverse complement strand
CGAATCCCACCTTGTTCTGATCCGATAACGGGTGATAAATCCGCATAATAGATTTCTCCGCGTTTTATCATTAACATCATCCTTTTTTTATATATTGTCTGGGTACTCGAGAAGAAAACAAGCAAAGCGCCTCATAATGGATCGTACCCGCATACTCCGCATATTCCTGCAACGTAATCTCTTTTCCTTTATTTTTTCCTATTAAAGTTACTTTGGTACCTTCAGCAAATTGCCTAGGTAAACGAACCATAATCTGATCCATACAAACTCGTCCCACAACTTCACAGTAATTTCCTTCAACCAACACATAAAAACCTTGCATCTTACGCATATAACCATCAGCATAACCGATCGGTATCGTCGCGATCCATTCATCTTCTGATGTTTCATAAGTTTTTCCATAGCCAATTGCCGAACCGGCAGGAAGACATTTCACCTGAATAATTTCAGAAACTAAAGAAAAGGCTGGTTTTAATTCCTGTGTAGGTGAAAGTACACCTGCCGATGGATTTAAACCGTACATCGAAATACCCAAGCGGAGCATATTACCACAACCATGATGCCATAGTAAGGTTGCGCTATTAGCCGAATGAACATAAGGCGGACGATACGGCAAAGCTGAAACGATCTGACTAAACTGTTTTTCCTGCTGCTTAAAATATGTACTATCTTCTTGATCAGCAGTTGCATAATGCGTAAAGATGCCCTCCCAATCAAAGTGATCATCAGCTGCCATAAATTCGATGGCCTGTTTAATTTCATTTTCTGACAAAAAGCCGATTCGTCCCATCCCAGTATCTACTTTGATATGCACCAATAAGGTTGAGTCTGTCTCTTTAAGATAGGCCGCTGCTTTTTTCAGCCAGTCAACTTGAGCAACTGTCACTGAAATATGATAAGTCGCCGCAAGAACTGCGTCTTTGGCTTCAATCAGGCCTAAAATTAAAATGGGTTGAACTAAACCGGCTGTACGCAGCTGAATTGCCTCATCTATAGTTGCCACACAAAAACCAGTAACTCCTGCAGTTAAAGCCGTCTTGGCAACTGCCACAGCTCCATGTCCATAGCCGTCTGCCTTTACTACAGCAAAAATTTCTTTATCAGGATACTGACGGAAGGTTTGTTCTATATTTTCCTTAACAGCAGCTAAATTGATAACTGCCTGAGTGGGTCTATGATATGAAGTTATCAAAAAATGTTCCTTCTTTCTACTATTTCTCTAAAATTATTTGCGCTAGAGCCAATTCATCCGTATGAGTGATCGTAACGAATACCTTTCCTCCTTTAAAAGGAGATTTCGTTACGATTGGAGCTCCAGAGTCATTGGTTAAAATTTCAATTTCTTGAAAAGATACTTTACCGATCCCCGTTCCCCAGGCCTTGGAAAACGCCTCTTTACAAGCATAACGTCCCCCCAAAAACTCAAGCTGTCTTTTTTTTGATCGCGAATAAAATAAATCACGCTCTTTTGCAGTCAGTACACGTTCGATAAGTTTAGGTTTTTCCTTTATTATTTTTTTTATTCGCATTAATTCCACTACATCTAGACCAATCCCACAAATCATTTATATAACTCTTTTCTTAGAATTTATTCCTATTTTATCAAATTTCTTTGAAAAACTATAGATAATTTACAGGAAAATAAAAAAACGATTGAGAAATTTAAAAAATCTCAATCGTTTTTAATTGCTTAATGGTTACGAATCACAAAATCATGGGACTTTTCGCTTTTTCGCCGACTTTTTTTATGAAAACTATCTTTGTTTTTTTTATTATAGTGATCTTTATTTTTATTACGACGATCTTGACGATAGTTGTTATTATTATTACGGCTGTGCGAATAATTTTTACGATGATTTTTCTTGCCTGATTTTCCTCTGGATAATGGTCTTTCAGGTGTGATCTTAACGGGCACAAGTTCGGCTGGATCCTTAGCTAAGGTTTTAAGTAATAAAGCTGCCAAATCTTCTGCATCGTAATGATCTAATAAACTTGCAGCATCTTTCCTATACTTATCCAGACCATTTTCAGCCATTTTTTCGCTGATCAAATCAACTGCTTGACTGATTTGGCCCTTGAAAGCTTCTTTTTCGGTTGGTGGACGTAAGGGTGACATTCGTTTTTTCGTTAGGTTTTCAATCACATGCAGATAGTTCATCTCATTAGGTGTAACAAAAGTAACCGACACACCTTTATTGCCTGCCCGTCCAGTACGACCGATCCGATGAACATAACTTTCAGGATCTTGCGGAATATCATAATTATAGACATGGCTAACACCTGAGATATCCAATCCTCTAGCTGCTACGTCAGTTGCGACCAGAATATCCAATTCACCATTTTTAAAAGATCGTAAAACACTCATGCGTTTTTGCTGTGACAAATCACCGTGGATCCCTTCAGCTTTATAGCCACGAGCTTCTAAACCATGAGCCAGTTCGTCCACCCGGCGTTTTGTACGACCAAAAATCAAAGTCAGCTCAGGTAATTGTACATCAAATAGACGAGTCATAATATCAAATTTTTCATAATCTTTTGCACGTACATAATATTGATCAATTAGATCAGCCGTCATTTCTTTCGCCTTGATTTTTACATGGTGTGGGTCATTCATGAACTTAACACCAATATCTTTAATTCCTTTAGGCATAGTTGCTGAAAACAATAGGGTCTGACGATTGGCAGGGACTTGGGCAATAATACTTTCAATATCATCTAAAAAGCCCATATCTAACATTTCATCCGCTTCATCCAGCACTAAAGTTTCAACCGTGGCTAACTTTAGAGTATGACGGCGAATATGATCAAGCATACGGCCTGGAGTTCCGACTACAATATGCGGGCGATCTTTTAAAGCCCGAATCTGCCGTCCAATATCGGCCCCGCCATAAACGGCTTGGACACGAATTTTTTTATTACGTCCCAAGCGGAATAATTCTTCTTGGGTCTGGATGGCTAATTCACGCGTGGGCGAAATAACCAGACCTTGAATCTTTTTTTTATTTGGATCAATATGTTCTAGCATAGGCAACCCAAAGGCAGCAGTTTTACCTGTCCCAGTTTGTGCCTGGCCAATCACATCTTTGCCCTCTAAAACAAGCGGAATCGTTTCTGCCTGTATCGGAGTAGTTTCTTCAAAGCCGCTTTTTTTAACAGCCTCTAATAATTCTTGTGATAGGTTTAATTCTTTAAATTTCAAATAAATCCTCCTTTAAAATTTTGAGTTTATACTCAGTAAAGCGTTAATTTTCTTCAACAATCTAGCCAACGCGTCGTCCCTTTACTCGTCACTAGTCGTTTCTACCGAAAAACCGCTTCTTGAAGGCATTAGAAAAGGCTAGGACAAAACTCACTCTTTTTTTGTCTTAGCCTCATTTTGAATTTATTCTGACGATTGCTTTTATTTTTCTAACCACTTAAAAGGTTGTTGATAAATATCAGTTACTTCGATTATACTTCATCTTTCGGCATAACTATTCTAACATATAATGAAATTTTCATCAAGTTTCCACATTTGGTTTCAACCACTTATTTTTATCTGCTCACAAAGGCGCTCATTTTTTTTGTAAGTTTTGAACGACTTCTTCTAGTCCCATTGCATTGCTACCTTTTAAAATGATGGTATCAGTAGAACAAAGGTCTGCCTTTAATTGCCTGATCAGCTCAGACTTTTGATCATTTTTAAAATAACGTACTTTTACCAAGCAAGTAGCCAGTCTAGCCTGCAAGGCTGCCATATCAGTCCCGTACAAATAGACTTCATCAAAAACTGGCTCAATATGAGGAGCTATTTGCGCATGCATTTTTCGGGAGTCTGGACCTAATTCCAGCATATCCGCTAAAACAGCAATTTTTCTTCCCGGCAATTGTAGTTTTTGAAAACTATCTAAGACTAAAGCCATCGCTGTAGGATTAGCATTATAGACATCACTTAACAAGTCAGCTCCATTATAGGCTTTTAACCATTGTGTACGATTTTCGGTCAAATGAAAAGATGCTAACCCCGCGGCTATTTGTGTAGTCGTTAAATTGAAGTAACATCCGACTCCATAAGCAATTAGAGCATTTTTCACATTATAAGTACCTATTACCGGAATAGAAAATGAAGTATCTGCAATTACAAAGCTGGTGTGTTCTTTATCTGTCTCGGTAATTTCTGCTTTTATGTCTCCTTGCTCTAAGCCAAAGGTTCTTACTTTCTGCTGAATTTTTTCAACAAGCGGCTCTAATAGTGCTTCCTCTGCAGGAACAAATAAACTTCCATCTTTTTTAAGCCCCTTAGTGATTTCCATTTTACCTTGCGCAATTCCTGCTCTTGATCCCAGACTTTCAATATGGGCTTCACCAATTAGCGTAATGGCAGCTACATCGGGTTGTCCGATAGCTGATAATAAAGTCAAGTCTCCAGCGTGATCCATTCCCATTTCTAAAACTAAAACTTCAGTTGTATCAGGCATATGCAAAATCGTATACGGTAAACCCAGCTCATTATTATAATTTCCTTGAGTTTTATAAGTTTGGTATTTTTGTGCCAAGACCGCTGCTGTCATGTCCTTAGTGGTCGTCTTACCATTGCTTCCGGTTATCGCTACGACTTTAGGATTTAATTTATTACGATAATAAGCGGCAATTTTCTGAAAAGCTTTTTTAGTATCTGTAACATTAAAGACAATTAAATCTTTTGGCGGAGTCAGATCTTGACGACTCCAAAGAGTAGCTACAGCCCCGTTGTCTTGTGCTTGCTGTATAAACTCATGGCCATCTCTTTGTCCTTGCAAGGGGACAAATAAATTTCCTTTTTTTATCTTACGGCTATCAAACTCAAGTGCCGTGATTCTCTGATCGTCTTTTATATCGCAAGCTAATACTTGGGCAATTTCTCTAGTTGATAACTTCATTTCTTACTCCTTATTAAAACAAGGCCTCACAGCACATTCACTGGAGTACCTTGTTGTATTTCATCCATTTACATTTGTCAAATAGCTTTTCTTTTGTTTATACTGATTTAAAGCTAATTGAATCAACTCTTCAATCAAATCTCCATAAGGCAAACCCGTTTTTTCCCACAAAGCCGGATACATACTAAACTCGGTAAAACCAGGCATCGTATTTAATTCATTTAAGAACAACTCATTCTTACTCGTTAAGAAAAAGTCGCAGCGGCTCAAACCAGTTCCTCCTAGAGTAATATAAGCAGTTTTAGCATATTCACGAGCTTTTTCTTGAACTTCTTCAGGAATATTGGCTGGAATCTGCATTTCAATTTTATTATCAATATATTTAGCCTCGTAATCGTAAAAGGCGACATCTTTGACAATTTCCCCCGGAAGGGTCGTCCGTACATCTTCATTGCCTAATATGGCAACTTCGATTTCACGGGCTTCAATACCTTGTTCGATAACTACACGTGAATCATACTTATAGGCTTCAATCAAAGCCTCTTGAAGTTCCTGGCGATCTTTCGCCTGAGTGATTCCAACACTTGAACCCATATTAGCTGGTTTGACAAACATTGGGTACAAAAGCGTTCCTTCACATTGCTCAAAAATTTTCTTGGGATTTTCACGCCACTGGCTTTTCAACACTGGAACATAAGGAACTTGTGGGATCCCTAGCGCATATAAGACATATTTTGTCATGATTTTGTCCATACAAGCAGCACTTGTCATTACTCCTGCTCCCACATATGGCATATCGATAGTTTCTAAAAATCCTTGAATAGTTCCATCCTCACCATTTGGTCCATGTAAAATAGGCAAGATAATGGCATCATCTTCCTTGATCTGACCTGGATTGATAAGGTGATGAGGTGAATCTGAATCTTCCCAATTCAAATGAAGTACCTTTTCAGATACTGGTTTTTCTGTTAATAAAGGACCTTTAACCCATTGTCCATCTTTAGTGATGTAAACTAATTGAACTTGATAGTAATTATAGTAGATAGCGCCTAGAACAGAAAAAGCCGAAAGAATTGAGATTTCATGCTCTGCACTCTTTCCTCCATAAAGTAAAATAATTTTCAAAGTGTTTCCTCCTATATTGAGTTATACTTCTCTTTATTTCCCATCTATTTTAGCACAAAATTGCTTTAGAAGACATATTTTTTTAGGCGTTAAAAATAGGCGGTTAAAATTTCAGTCAGCTTATTTAAAAATATTTCACGATCTTTTTGTGTAAAAGCTTTAGGACCTTTTGTTCTTTTGCCTGCATTACGAACCTGTGCACTCATATAACGCTGTGTAAGCAAAGCATCGATCGTTTCTTTTTTATACTCTTGTCCTGAGTGATGGAAAACACGAACTCCTTTAGGCAATAGCAAAGAAGCCAGGCCATAATCTTGTGTGATAACAATATCAGTGGAGTCAACAAGTTTGACAATTTCATAATCTGCCCGATCTGCTCCTTTATCGACATAAATATAACGGACAAAATCCGGCGATAACTCTGAAGTATAGTGATCAATACTTGTCACGATCAATACTGGTAAATTAAATTTCTTTCCCAGTTGAATGACTTCTCTTTTTACCGGAGAACCATCTCCATCTACGATCAAACGCATCCTATCACTTCCTTGTCTTTCCTTTAATCTCTTATAATAGAAATCGAACCGTTTTATCTTAAGATAAAACGGTTCGACCTTCAGTACTATTTCTAGCAGGAAACACTCTTTCCACAAAAGTGTTGCTTCCCGGCACCCTGCAAATCCGGCAGGTAAGCAATTGCTTTGTGCCGCTGTTTGAGTTACTGGCATAATACCAGCTCTCGGCTCATCGCATATTTCTTACTTTAACATAAAAAATTCTATTTGGCTAGGATCGTACTAATTTTTGTATTGATCAAATCAATGGCCACATGATTTTGACCACCTTCAGGAACGACTACATCTGCATAACGTTTAGTAGGCTCGACAAACTGATGATACATTGGTTTTACCACTGACAGGTATTGTTTGATCACTGAATCAAGCGTACGCCCACGTTCTTGCATATCTCTTTTAATTCGACGGATAATCCGAATATCATCATCTGTATCTACATAAATTTTAATATCCATCATATTACGTAAACACTCGTCTTCTAAAATCAGGATACCTTCTAAAATAATCACTTCTTTAGGCTCTTGAATAATTGTCTGAACACTTCTAGTATGAGCCACATAATCATAAACGGGCTTTTCAATCGTCTCGTAATTCAATAATTTTTTTAGATGCTTGATCAAAAGGTCAGTATCAAAAGCAAATGGATGATCATAATTTGTTTTCAAGCGTTCTGCAAAAGGAAGATCACTCTGATCTTTATAATAAGAATCATGTTCCAGCATCATGATCGAGTGATTGGGAAAGTTATCTAAAATTGCCCGACTAACACTTGTCTTGCCACTACCTGAACCTCCTGTTACCCCAATAATGATGGGTCTATGTTTTACCATTGCTTACTCTCCTTCTTCCTCTTTTTTTCTATTATAACCGATATTTTTTGTTTTTATAAGGCTGTTATTTTCTGAAGAATATGTTAACTCACCTGATCCTTATGGTCAATATCATTTAAAAGTTGACTTAAACTTTTTTTTACTATAAAATTAGACAGAAAAGTAAATAAAGTTTCTCACTACACACAGCGTTACTACCTGGTGGAGAAAACAAGCATTTGATTTTTGTAAGACAGCTGTGTATTTCAGTTGTCTTTTTTTATGTAAAAACCGGTTGTACAGCTTACAATGTAGACCAAAAACGACTATTTACTTAAAAATTTTTAGGAGGAATTTATTATGGCAGTATCATTAGAAATCGCTAAAAGAGCCGTACGCCCTCGTTCAATTCGTAATAAGCTACGCCACGAAGGCAAAGTACTCGCAGTTGTCAATGGTTATCAAGTAGAAAGTACCCCTATTTCTGTAGATGCCAAAGAGCTTGACAAAATTTTACGTGAAAATGGTTTAAACACTGTTATCACTATGACGATCGATGGAAAAAAAGTTAATACATTGGTGCAAAACTACAGTGCTGATACATTTACGCAACACTTAACACATGTTGAATTTCTGTCTGTTAACATGAAGGAAGAAACTGAAGTAGAAGCTGAAGTTATCTTAGTTGGAGAATCTGCTGGTGTTAAAGCTGGTGGTGTACTTACACAAAACTTATATAACGTTACTGTTTCAGCGACACCAGACAAGTTACCTGAAAGTATCGAAGTAGACGTTGCTGCTTTAGAAATTGGCGATGCGGTTAGTGTTAGTGATATCCCAGAAAACCCTGACTATAAGATCCTTAATGAAGCAGACGAACAAATAGCTTCTGTCAATGAACCAGAAATTGCACCTGAACCTGAAACTGCTGACGAAGAAGGCGCTGAACCTGAAGTTATCGGTGAAACTGATAGCGAAGAATAACGAAAAAAATCATCTTTTTAACAACTGGTTTTGTTAAAAAGATGATTTTTTTAGATTTTATATTCGGTCAAATTCTGCTGCATCAACATCTTTTAAACTTAAAAACCAATCATTCATTTCTTCTTTATCATTTAACGTACTCAAATCTTCATCAATTTTTTCATTTACAGAAGAAATCGTACCTGAAAGTGGACTAGCAAATTCACTAATAGCCTTTTCAGCTTCACATTCAACCAGAGTTTCACCCTTTTTTACACTTTGACCAACTTTAGGTAAAGACACAAAAGTAATATTGCCTAATTCATCTTGAGCTTCATTTGTCAAGCCAATAACATACTCTTTCCCATTGAACAATACCCATAAATTATCGATTTTTTTCAAACATTGTTTTTTCATTTTTTAAAGACTCCTTCATAGATATTCTCTTTAAAACCAATTGCAATAAAATGATCCTCTTTTACTAGAATTGGACGTTTGATCAACATACCATCTGTTGTCAACAATTGACAAGCTTCTTTTAATGTAAATCCATCTACCTGATTTTTCAAGCCTAAAGCACGATATTTCTGCCCGCTTGTATTAAAAAAGCGTCGAATTGGCAGTTGACTTTCTTCAATCCATTTTTCTAGCTGCTGTGCTGAAGGAACCTCTTTGATCATATCTACCAATTCAAATTTCACATCATGACCATCTAGCCATTTCTTAGCCTTTTTACAGGTTCCACAACGAGGATACCAATATAAAGTATACATTTGATTACGCACCTTCTTCTTTTTCTTCTACCTGATAACGCATCGATAAAATCAAGCCGATCCCTATCATATTACTCAATAAGGCTGAACCGCCCTGACTGATAAAAGGCAGTGGAATCCCTGTTAAAGGTAGTAAGCCAATATTTGCTCCGATGTTTTCAAATACGTGGAACAAGATCATCATAATGATTCCAGTTGCAATATAAGAATAAAACTCATTATTCGTATCAAAGCAAACCCGAATCATACGATAAATTAAAATAAAGTAAATCAGAATCACAGCTGCTCCGCCAATAAAACCAAAATTTTCTCCAATTACTGAAAAAATCATATCTGATTCACGGACAGATACTGCAATTTCACTGACATTAAAACCTTTACCGAATAAACCGCCTGAACCGATCGCCATCATAGCCGAAGCCACCTGCATGGAAGAACCTTGTACATCATGAAATGGATCTAGCCAAGCATCGATTCGAGCAAATTGATAGTCAGAAAACAAGCCGATATTTTTAAGAAATTCTCTGCCGCCATCATTTAATACTAAAAGAATCGTTCCAATTGCAATAAAAGCCACCACCGCAACGACAGGTAAAATAATCTTCCATGAAATACCCGACATTAAAAAGATACCACCAAAAATTGCCAGAAAAACTAACATGGTACCAAAGTCATCTTGCAACATGACCAGAATAAGAACTGGAATCACAACTGCTAGCATCTTTCCAATTAATTGCAGATCAGTTTGCATCGTACGGTCTTGATACTCTACATTGTGCTGAGTTACAACTAGAGCCAACATTAAAATCATGGCAATTTTCATCAATTCTGCTGGTTGTGCTGAAAAAGAACCGATGCGAAACCAGTTTCTTGAACCAGTACTTTCAAACATCGCCTGATCATAGAACTTTACCAAAAAAGCCATGACAACCAAGCCTAAAGCATAGACATAAGGCGTTACTTTCCAAAGCCATTTTGATTTAACATGCATAATAAGGGCCACTGCTATAATGCCTACAACATACCAGATAGCTTGTTGTAAAACTTCGCGCCAAGGGTTTTCACTTGAAAGAGAATTATGGTAAGAAGCAACATATAGTGATGCTAATCCAACTAGGCACAAGAGGAAAACAGGCAAGATAACTCCGTAATCAATTTTATTATCATTTTTCAAAAAATTTCTTTTTTCCATGGGTCCTCTCTTTTCCTAAGAATACTTTCTTCATTATAGGGGTAATTATAAATAAAAGAAAGTATTCTTCTTAGACATTCAAAAAAAAATTAGAAATTTGACTTTTGGCTAAAAGTCGATTCATCAAATGAGAGACAAATACTTTATTAATTGCTATAGTAAAGCTAGTCATTAGCTGTGACTGATTTTTCGGTTTTAACTGCACTAGTGCAGTTAAAGCTATCTTATCACGTTCTGGGTTTCAATCTATTCTAGTAAGATCAGTAATTTTTACGCTCATTTCTCAAAGAACCTCTCCTTTAAAATGTTTGGAGCTTTCTCATCATTATTGATCTTACATGAATAGTTCATAGCAGACTTTTAAGACCGAGTTCGTCTTTTTACCGTAAAAAAAGCGATAAACATTGCTTTAACAACATTTATCACTTCAGTATAGATATATGCCGGTAACAGGACTTGAACCTGCGACCCCCTTATATACACTAATCAGCAATAGTTAGCAACAGTGCTTTCACAAGTGCTTAACAGAAAACCCTACTTTCAAACTGTATTTATTTTATAATAGCAGTTACTTTAGCTTTGCACAAGCTTTAAAGTAGAATATTTGCAATTAACTCTGGTACAGCATGAGCAGCAAACAGCAAAGCAGCTATTACTGTGATAACAAGCAAGTATTTACAACAGTAATAAACAGCACAGACAGCATAAACTAGAGCCTTTCTCAGTCTGTATTCAGTGTTAGAAATGTGAATCAAGTGTTGTCTATGTTCCATCACTTGCCACCTTCTTCTTTTGCTAGATAGTAGCTAAAGCCTTCTGCTACATCTTCAGCCATTTGTAAAGGGAAAGCTATTGCTTGCAGTTCTTCCTCTACACACTTTTCAAAGATTGCTTCTAGTTCCTCTCTGCTTAGCTCAGAGCCATTTAAGAGTGATTCATTAACTAACTGAACTTTCTTCCATCTTAGTTGTTCAGTTGTCTTCTTTAGAAACTCATTGCCAGTTAGTTCTTGTTGTTTACCCATGTTCTCATGTCCCTTCTGTTTGTTATGGCAAAAGTAAGGATAGTTATTGCAATAAACAGCAGTCACATGATAAAATATAATCATAGTAAGCAGTGAATACTGTTTAAAGTTCTGCAGTGTGTCCAGCACTGCTTTACTTTTACCTTAATCAAGGTTGTTATAATTCCTTAACTTGATTCAAGTATAAAGGAACTTATAGAACCTGTCAACAGAAAGGTGAAATAAAATGAAATTAAATCAGAAGTTGCAACAGTCCAGATTACAAACTGGCTATACTCAGAAAGAAGCAGCTAAACATATTGAAGTAACAGAAAGAACAGTAAGGAGCTATGAACTGGGAACAATTGCCCCACCTATTTCAAAGGTTCAAAGGTTAGCTAACTTATATCATGTTTCTGTAGCCTGGCTGGTATTAGATGATGGAACAGTAACACAGAATGAACTGGATCAGCTGCAGCAGTATATCAATGAACATCGAGAACAGTTAGAAAAGGATCAACAATAATAGCAGGTTAACTCTGACAAAAGGTTAACTCTGTGATGCTGTTATGCAGTATATAATAAGAATAAGTAGTATATACTTAAGAAAGAGAGGTTCCCTTTTCTGTAACATGACTGTAACAATAGCTTACAGTAGCTAACATTGCTTCACAGTTAGCCTGGTTATCCCTGTTCTACTGTTTTAACCAGATAACACTTAGAACACTGCTATATCAACCTTTTACCAATGTTAAGAATGGCTCTATATCAAGGTTTTAACTGTCCATGACTTCTATAGAACTGTGAGACAGTTTTACTTGAATAATGGTTCATAACCTGTATTTTAAAGTGCTTAGAATGCTCCTGTGTGCATAGAATAACAGTGAATAACAGAAGTCAACAAGGGTTAAAGCATTGATATGACTGTATTCTGTTATTGACTGTTTAACCCTGATTCTAAAATTGGTATGTAGTTTTATTTTCTGTGATTGATAACTGGAATAACAGCAGCTACCTGAGTCTAAAAAATAGTGTGTATACTTTATAACTGCTTGGTGGCAGCCATTCTGAGCCTGCTCCCCCATGGCGGCGGTGTCTAACAGCTTTTACATTTTCAGAATTGTTCAGCTTTAAATGCTTGAAATGGCTGTGAATAGCTGTTTAACAGTGATTTAAACAATAAAAAGAATTAAAATAAAGTTTAAATGAACTTGAATGAAGTTTGAACAAGTTTCAACTGTGAATGAACTTGAATGAAGTTAACAACAGAATGAACAGCTGACTGACTGACACAGCACAGCACAGACCACACAGGACTACTGACAGCACAGACAGAGACAGCTATATACAATGGCTATAGAGTGGTTATAGAGTGGCTATAGAGTAGCTGTGATAGTGCTGTTGACAGTGAATAGAACATAGATAACAGTAGCTATAGAGTGCTGTATATAGCTGTAGTGACTGTACATATAGCCTGAGCCAGACTGTCTATACTGCTGGTTATACTGCTATATAAACTGCTGTATAAGCCTGTCAGTGCTGGTTATACTGGACTACTGAGCTACTCTGTTAACCCTTTATAACAGTCTATCCCTTTACTGTACTGCCCTTAAAGAGCTACCAGGGTTATAACAGTAGCCACTATTAAGACAATCCCCATGCTGTTTGAACTGTAGCCACTCTATTAAACCATCCCCATTGTTCTAACTGCTGCCCCTGTTTATACAGAATATCCCTGTTTATACATTAAAGAACAGTCCTTCTTTATTGAATAAAACTTGAATAAAACAGTGGCTAGTTTGTGAAAATGGCTAACTGTCTACCCCTTTTTAAAAGTGGTATAGTTGTGTAATGTTTATGCACTCTGTTCTAGCTGTAATAACTGTTAGTTAACAATAAATATAACCTTTTCTAACAGTGATTCATTGATACAACAGTGTTTCTCATGATATAACTTTGATAAAGATACATTATGTAAACTAACTATTTATACAGAATAACTGTATACTATGAACCCTGTAAAACTGCATAAAAAAAAGAAGCCACCTCCAATAAAGGAAGTGACTTTTCTTTTCTATATAGCAGACTTCTACAGTCTACTCTGTGAGATACAACAACAGAAATATCACTCTACTAAAGTGAATATAAAGAAAGAGTGCTTTCCCTGCACTCATTAATAGCTGCTAACAGTAGTAACCATTAATCAATGTGGGAACTCTTTAATTGGTATACCTTTAATAACCTTATAACAACAGTCATTCTGTTCATTAACTGTAAACTGGTATAGATATAATAGCAGCAATCATGTTGCCTAGTTTTAAACTTGTATAGACAAGTTGAATGGCTGCTGGATGTTTGCACAGTAACAGTAATCAAGCAGTTTCAACAGTAAACCTCTATAAACCCTGTTATATCAGTAGTTCTACAGTCCCTTACTTCTCTTTCAGTAAATCAACAGTAGTCTCAAAAACTACTTAGAACTATAACCTTCTTAACAAAGTCTGTTGCTGTTATTCACTGTGAACCATGCTCCCCTGTTAAAAAAGGAATAGCAGAAAAGCAGCATTACAGCTGCCCCTCTGCCTGCTTGATAAAAAGAAGTGTTTTAATGTCAACGGAAGGCTAGTAAAACAGTTGTCTGTCTTATTAGCTTATAGACATAGTTTACAATAGTTATCACTGTTTTATCAACCATGAAACTGTTGCTCACTAGTGTTTTGACACTAAAGAAAATGGTCTATACTGATCTGCTGTTAACACTGCTCAAACAGATATGGCAACTGTGACTAGCAGTAGAGGACTGTTTAAGCAATGTTAATAGCGTTAATCAGTATAGAATAAGAACAACAATGAAGGAAGGTAGCCACACTTCTGTTCACTGAAACAAAGAAAGGAAGTTCAAGGCTACAAAAGCTATCTAGCAGGCATTAAGTGCTAGACTTGACCAATTGCAGCCCTGCTTAAACAGCTATTAACAGTGACTTAAGCTTTACTGTTATCACTGTTTTTCTTAATACCATAAGCCAGCATAAGCTTGTCTAAGTCCATGCTGTCAACTTCTTTAGCTGGTTGCAAAGTGTTACGCTGTTCTTCAAGTGACTTAGTAAGTCCCCCACTTTGAAATACTAACTGTATAATCTTAGTCTTACTTGTATCACTAGATTTACTGCTTTCTAGTATCTTTCTAGCTTCATCTACAGCTAAAGGGAGTAACATTTCACCTGCTTTTCTAGCTTCCTTTACTATTGCATCTTTCACACTGTCTTTCTTTAAATGCTTATAAAATGTCTGTTCTGAAATACCCAACTCTGTAGCAATCTGCTTGTTAGTTTTCTTAGTGTATTCTTTAGCAGAATACAGTTCAACCAGTCTCTGATCTAGTTCATTCAGTTCAAAAGGCTGTTCAAGTGCTACTAAACTCATTACTTATCACCCACCAAAGTATTGCCTAGCATGTCAGCATGAGGCTGTCTGCCTTGTTTCACAGCTTTAGCATT
>Ga0079226_10002255_pt1 | contig 14836 bp, 11 predicted proteins | sample Poulit2014_FD_76345 | JGI IMG/M metagenome (GOLD analysis project Ga0079226, IMG submission 76345) | Agricultural soil microbial communities from Georgia to study Nitrogen management - Poultry litter 2014 | ecosystem: Environmental > Terrestrial > Soil > Agricultural land | place: USA: Georgia... | reverse complement strand
AGGAGGCGTCGGCGTCCGACGACGTCCATGAGTTTGCCCGCGAGCGGCCGGGTGAGGACCGACCCCAGGACGAAGGCGGTCGAGGCGAGGCCCGCGGACGTCTCGCCGGCGGCGAATCGCACGACCGCGTAGCCGACCATGGAGGTGACGAGCAGGTAGAAGACGAACGCGAGGAAGACGCTGATGCCGAGCGCGACGGTGAAGTCCCTGTTCCACAGTCGCCGCTGCGACATGGTCCTCCTCGGATCGGATCATGACTGAACGCACGATAAGAGCGCTGGTGCGATGCTATCCCATCGGTCAGTAGGCCCATCGGTCAGTGGAGGATGCGGGCGCACAGCACCATGTCCCGCCGCTCACCACCGATCCACTGGTGGCTGTGCAGCAGCCCCTCGCGCGTGAACCCGGCCGCGTCGGCGGTCCGCAGTGAGCCCGTGTTCCACGGTTCGATGTAGAGCTCGACGCGGTGCAGGCCCGGCACCGCCGCCGCGAACGCGGTGAGCGTCCGCAGCGCGTCCGCCGCAAGACCGCCCCGCCGGTGCTCCGGTGCGATCGCGTATCCCGCACTGGCACGCCCCTCCGCCAGCTCGCGCAGCCACAGCCCGCAGTTGCCCACCGCCGCATCCGCCCGCCGGTCGACGATCGTGAAGGAGAAGCCGGCACCGCGATCCCGGCTGTCCCGCTGCCGTGCGATCCACGCCCGCGCCTGCTCGTCGGTCGCCTCCGGTGGGAGCGAGCCGATCGCCGGGACGTACGGATCCGCGGACAGGCTCCGCGCCATCGGAGCGTCCCGCGCATCGGCCCGGCGCAGGGCCACCCGCTCCCCCACCAGCGGACGCTCCGGCCACGGCGGCAGCATCGTCGTCATGCCTCCATCATGCGCCATGCCTCCAGCATGACCGGGAGCGGCGCGACCGTCACGGGCCCGCGCCCTCACGTCCCCGTAGGCTGTTCCCATGAGCGAATCGACGACGCCGTCCCCCTCCCGCGCCCCCACCCCGGTCGACGAGGTGGCGGAGCGCCACTTCCGGGGCATGCTCGACCAGTCGCCGTCCCTGCGCATCGAAGTGGGGGCGCCCGGGCGCGAGGACGAGCTCGACGACTTCTCGCCCGGCGGCCTCGCCGCCAAGGACGAGCTGAATGCGAGCACACTCGCGGACCTCGAGCCCGCCGTGGCCGCGTCGCGCACCGCCGGGACGTTCGACGGCATCGATGCCGTGACCGCGGACGCCCTGCGCGAGCGGCTGGGGCTGGAGCGCGAGCTCCACGCACTGGGCGCGGGGCTGTCGGACCTCAATGTCATCGCCTCGCCCTTCCAGGTCGTCCGGGAGTTCTTCGACCTGGTGCCCACCGCCTCGGAGGCGGACTGGGAGTCGAACGCCGCCCGGCTCAGGGCGGTCGGCCAGGCGCTGGCAGGCCATCGCGAGTCCCTGCTGGAAGCGCGTGCGAACGGACGGATCGCCGCCCGCACGCAGGTCGCCGCGGTCATCGGGCAGGCTCGCGCCGCGGCCGAGGCCGCCGGCCACTTCGACCGCTTCGTCGCGACCGCGGACGACACGGTCTCCGCCGGCCTGCGCAGAGAGCTCGAGGACGCCGCCGGCACCGCGCGCACGGCGAGTGCGCGGTTCGCGGACTTCCTCCAGGAGCAGCTGCTGACCGAGGCCCCGGACGAGGACGCCGTGGGACGGGAGGAGTACGCCCTGCACTCGCGGATGTTCCTGGGGGCCGAGGTCGACCTCGACGAGACGTACGAATGGGGTCTCGAGCTGCTCGCCTCGATCGATGCCGAGCAGCGGGAGATCGCCGCAGCGCTGTACCCGGGCGCGACCGTGCGGCAGACGATGGAGCGGCTCGATGCGGATCCCGCGCGGCGGCTGCACGGCCTCGATGCGCTGCGGGAGTGGATGCAGACCACCGCGGACGAGGCCACGGAGGCGATGGCGGGCACCCACTTCGACATCAGCGACCCCGTCCGCACGATCGAGTGCATGGTGCTGCCCGACGGCACCGGCGGGATCTACTACACACCTCCGACGGAGGACTTCTCCCGTCCCGGCCGCATGTGGTGGTCGGTGCCGACGGGGGTGGAGACGTTCTCGACGTGGCAGGAGAAGACGACGGTCCACCACGAAGGCGTGCCGGGCCACCATCTGCAGCTGGGAGCCGCGACCGTCGCCGGCGACACCCTCAATGCCTGGCGCCGGCAGGGCGTGTGGGTGTCAGGCCACGGCGAGGGCTGGGCGCTGTACGCGGAGCGGCTCATGGACGAGCTGGGCCTCCTCGCGGACCCGGGCGACCGGTTCGGGATGCTCGACTCGCAGCGCCTGCGCGCCGCGCGCGTGTGCCTGGACATCGGCGTGCACTGCCGCAAGCAGGCGCCCGCCTCGCTGGGCGGCGGCGTGTGGGACCGGCAGAAGGCGTGGCAGTTCCTCACCGACAACGTCGCGATGGACCGCAGCTTCCTCGAGTTTGAGCTCACGCGCTACCTGGGCTGGCCCGGACAGGCTCCGTCGTACTCCGTCGGCCAGCGGATCTGGCAGGACCTCCGGGAGGCCGTGCGGATGCGCGAGGAGTCGGCGGGCCGCACGTTCTCGCTGCGCGACTTCCACTCCCGGGCGCTGGCGCTGGGGTCGGTGGGCCTCTCAACGATGCAGAAGGCGCTGCTGGGAGGGTTCTGACGACGCCCGCGCGCCCTCCCTCACCAGCAGGGACCCCTGTTCAAGACGCGGCCCGAGCACTAGCCTGGAACCAATGCGTCGAACCCCGCAGCCGCGGGCACACTGACGGACGGGAGGGCAGCATGCCGCAGAACGTCGCCGAGAAGCTCATCCACTCGCACCTGATCGAGGGGACACCGGAGCCGGGGCAGGAGATCGGGCTGGCGATCGACCAGACCCTCACCCAGGACGCCACCGGCACGATGGTGATGCTGGAGCTCGAGGCGCTGGGACTGGACCGGATCCGCACGGAGCTCTCCGTGCAGTACGTCGACCACAATCTGCTGCAGACGGACGAGAAGAACCCCGAGGACCACATGTTCCTCCAGTCCGCCGCCCAGCGCTACGGGCTGTGGTTCTCCCAGGCCGGCAACGGGGTCTCCCACCCGGTCCACCAGGCCCGCTTCGGTCGGCCCGGGGCCACCATGATCGGCTCCGACTCCCACACGTGCGCCGCGGGTGCGCTGGGGATGCTGGCCATGGGCGTGGGCGGCCTCGAGATCGCCATGGTGATGGCGGGCGATCCGCTCTACGTCGCCATGCCTCAGGTGTGGGGCGTCGAGCTCACGGGCACGCTGCCGGACTGGGTCTCCGCCAAGGACGTCATCCTCGAGATGCTGCGCCGCCACGGCGTGAAGGGCGGTGCCGGTCGCATCATCGAGTACCACGGTGAGGGCCTGAGCCAGCTCACGGCGATGGACCGCCACGTCATCGCGAACATGGGCGCGGAGCTGGGCGCGACCACGAGCGTCTTCCCCGCCGACCGGGCGGCCCGCGACTTCCTCACCGCGGTGGGGCGCGGCGACGAGTACGAGAAGGTCGTCGCGGATCCCGGCGCGACGTACGACGTCGAGGAGCACATCGACCTGTCCTCCCTCGAGCCGCTCATCGCGAAGCCCTCGTCGCCGGGCAACGTGGTCCCGGTGCGGGAGGCCGCCGGCGAAGAGGTCTTCCAGGTCGTCGTCGGATCGTCCGCGAACCCCGGACTGCGCGACTTCGCGGTCGTGGCGGAGATCCTGCGCGACCGTCGGCCCCACGAGCGCGTCTCGCTGGACATCAACCCCTCGTCGCGTGAGATCCTCGAGGACCTCACGAAGGGCGGCTGGACGGTCGATCTCATCCACTCGGGCGCCCGCCTCCACCAGTCCGGGTGCATGGGCTGCATCGGCATGGGCCAGGCCCCGGCCGTGGGGCGCAACAGTCTGCGCACGATGCCGCGGAACTTCCCCGGCCGGTCCGGCACGGATGAGGACGCAGTCTGGCTCTGCTCACCGGAGACGGCGGCCGCCGCCGCGCTCACCGGCACCATCACGGACCCCCGTGACCTCGACATGGCCTACCCGCGGGTGCGGCTCCCGGACACCTACAGCGTCAACACGCGCATGCTCCTGCCGCCGCTCGACGAGACCTCGGCGCGCGAAGTCGAGCTCGTCAAGGGCGACAACGTGAAGTCGCTGCCGGAGTTCGATCCGCTGCCGGACGACATGGAGCTGCCGGTCCTGCTCACCGTCGGCGACGACGTGTCGACGGACGAGATCATGCCGGCCGGCTCCCGTGTCCTGCCGTTCCGCAGCAACATCCCGAAGATGGCGGAGTTCGTCTACATCCAGGTCGACGACACGTACGCGAGCAGGGCCGCGGAGAACGACGGCGGTCACGCGATCGTCGGCGGCGAGAACTACGGGCAGGGCTCGTCCCGCGAGCACGCGGTCATCGCGCCGCGCTACCTGGGCCTGCGGGTCGTCGTCGCGAAGTCCTTCGCCCGCATCCACTGGCAGAACCTCGCGAACTTCGGCGTGCTCCCGCTGGAGTTCTCCGACCCCGCGGATGCCGACCGGATCTCGCAGGGCGATGTGCTCAGCTTCTCCGGGCTCCGCGCGGCGCTGGAATCCTCCGCCCGCGTGACGGCGCAGCTGAATGGCGAGGAGATCACGCTGTCCCACCGCCTCTCCGAGCGGCAGGTCGCCATGGTGCTCGCCGGCGGTCGGATCGCGCACCGGGCCGGGGAGGACCCGACCATCCAGGCGAAGCCGGCTCAGCCCGAGGGCTGATCCCCGCCCCGCCGTCGTGACCGCATGAACTCCCCCACGACGGCGGAGCCGAGGTCCTGAGGCGACGGCGCGACGACCGTGCCGCGCACTCTGCGCGCCATCGCGTCGACGAAGCGGGCGAGGCCCCGGTCGTCGCCCAGCCGGAAGAACGTGGTCTGCGCCCCCTGGCGACCCACGCGGTCCAGCTGCTCGACCGTGCGGTGGATCGTCGCCGAATCGGGCGGATAGGAGAAGGCTCCTTCGCCGCTGGGCGTCAGGTACGCGGTCGGCTCCCCGTCGGTGACCACCAGCAGGACCGGCTGGGCGGCGGGGTGCCGACGGAAGAACTCGCCCGCCAGCAGGAGGCCGTGGTGCAGGTTCGTGCCCGGTTCGTACTCCGCGGCCAGGCCCACGAGGGAGTCGAGGTCCGTCGTGCGGGCGAGGCGCCCGAACGTGATGAGCGTGAGATCGTCGCCCCGGAAGCGCGTGCGCACCAGGTGGTGGAGGGCGAGCGCCGTGCGCTTCATCGGCAGCCACCAGCCGTCCATCGCCATGGAGAACGACACGTCGACCAGCAGCACGACGGCCGCGCGCGTGCGCGCCTCCGTCTCCTGCACCTCGACGTCGTCGACCCGGATCCGCACCCCGGCGGCCGGATCGCCCCCGTCGGCGGCCGTCCGCATGATCGCGTTGCCGACGGTCCGGGCGACGTCCCAGGGCTCCGTGTCCCCGAACTCCCAGTCCCGCGTGGATCCGGTCTGCTCCCCGGCGTTCCCGGTCAGGCGCGCGTCGCGCTGGCCCGATCGGCCGGACAGTCGGGTCGCCGCGTCGCGCAGCAGAGTCTTGCCCAGGCGCCTCAGCGCCGCCGGTGACAGCCTCAGGTCGCCGTCGGCGCTGCGCCGCAGGTAGTCGGACTCCCGCATCCGGTCCTCGATCTCCCGGAGCCTCTGCGCATCGACGACCGCGTCGTCCCCCAGCTGGCGCGCCAGTGCATCGACGTCGATGTCCGACAGCGAGGACCCCGGGTGGGCCTGGCTCAGCTGGTCGGCCAGCCGGTCCAGCTCCGCGAGGTCCTCGAGCGCCCGGGCGCCCTCCCCGAGCCCGAGGCCGTCGTCGCCCTCGAACTCCTCCGCACCCGTCCAGTCGAGGTCGGGTCGCAGAGCGCGCAGCCCCGTGTCGACGCGATCCAGCTGCTCCTGCAGGTCCGGTGACCCGAAGGCCTCCTGGGACAGCTGTGCGAGTTCTGCGCGCTGCTCCTCCGTCATCGATTCGAGCATCCGCTGGGCTGCAGCGGATCGCCGGGCGAGCATGTCGACCAGTTCGTCCAGCGTCGACGGATCCCCTGGCAGGAGGTCGCCGTGCGCCGCCATGAACCGGACGAAGTCCTCGTCCGTGTCCTCGCCCCGCTCCCTCTTCTCCAGCAGGTCGCCGAGGTCGCTCAGCATGTCACGGACCCGCGCCCGGTCCTCGTCGGTCGCGCTCTGCAGCGCCTGCTTCATCCCCTCGAAGCGGGCGTCGAGCATGTCGCGGCCCAGCAGGTCCTCGATCTGCTCGAACGCCTGCGCGGCCCGTGTCGACGTCCAGTCGTAGCCACGCAGCTCGGAGACGGCGGCCGCGGGGGAATCCGGCAGGTTCTCCATCTGCATCTCGCGGAACGTGCGATCCGTGTCGTCCATCGTGATGTCGCGCGCCAGCTGACCCCGCTCGGCGAGCACGGCCTCGTCCAGCAGCGCCCGCACCTCGTCGATCGTCCCGCCCAGACTGCGCCCCTCCAGCAGTGAGCGCCGCCTCCGCTGCACATCGCCGGCGAGGTCGTCGAGGCCGCGGGTGTCCGCGCCGCCGCGCCGCAGGTACTCACGCAGCGCCTGGTCCGGGCCGTAGCCCGCCATGACGTCGTCGGCCATCGACGCGAGCGCCTCCGACAGGTCGATCGGTGGCGCCAGCGGGTCCGGGCCGCCGATGAAGCGGCCGTACCGGGCCCTGCGGTCGTCAGCCATAGACCGACTGCCCCTCCCCCGTCGCCTTCGACAGCTTCCGCGACAGGTACAGGCCTTCGAGCGCCAGTTCGAGCGCGGCCGCCCGCTCGCCCGTCGTCTCCGCATCGAGCCGATCGGCGATCGCGTCGTAGAGGCCCGGCTCGGCGAGCTCCGGCAGCTCCGCGAGCAGCTCCTGAGCGGTGACCCGTTCACCGGTCATGAGCGTGCGGTCGCCATCGAAGGCGGCCACCAGGGGCCCGAGGTCGAGGCCGGCGAGCCGCTCCCGCGCCGCCTCCGCCGTGGCGATCCGGAGGCCGTAGTCGAGGATGTCCCGCTCGCGGCCCTCCTCGCCGGGCTCGAACTCCACCTTGCCCCGCAGCACGTCGACGACGGTGACGAGGTCGACGGGTCGGGCCACGGCCTCGGCGACGGTGTCCCCGGCCCCGCGGACGGTGGCCCGGTGCCGGGCAGCCGCTGCGATCGTCTCCGCAGCCGCGATCGCGAAGCGGGCGGAGACGCCCGAGGACTGGTCGATCGCCGGCGAGTCGCGCAGGCCGCGGGCGAAGCGGGCGAGGATCTCGAGGAGGTGGTCCGGGACCTCCGCCGTGAGGTCCGCCTCCTGCCGGATGACCGCGATCTCGTCGTCCAGGTCGTGCGGGTAGTGGGTGCGGATCTCCGCTCCGAAGCGATCCTTGAGCGGGGTGATGATGCGCCCGCGGTTCGTGTAGTCCTCCGGGTTCGCGGAGGCGACGACCAGGACGTCCAGCGGCAGGCGCAGCACGTAGCCGCGGATCTGCACGTCGCGCTCCTCCATGACGGTCAGCAGCGCGACCTGGATGCGTTCGGCGAGGTCGGGCAGCTCATTGAGCGCGACGATGCCCCGGTGCGCACGGGGCACCAGTCCGAAGTGGATCGTCTCCGGGTCGCCCAGGCTGCGCCCTTCCGCGACCTTCGTGGGATCGACGTCGCCGATCACATCCGCGACGGACGTGTCCGGGGTCGCGAGCTTCTCGACGAAGCGCTCCGAGCGGTGCCGCCAGACGATCGGCAGATCGTCGCCCTGCTCCGCCGCCCGGCGTCGTGCGGCCGCGGTGATCGGCCCGCAGGGGTCCTCCGAGAGGTCCGTGCCCGCGATCGCGGGCGACCACTCGTCCAGGAGGTGGGTCAGCGATCGCAGGAGCCGGGACTTGCCCTGCCCCCGCTCGCCCAGGAGGACGATGTCGTGGCCCGCGATGAGCGCGCGCTCCACTTGGGGCAGGACGGTCGCTGAGAAGCCGTGGAGGCCCGGCCACGGGTCCTCGCCGCCGGCGAGCCGCGCGAGCAGGTTCTCACGGATCTCCGCACGCAGGGATCGCGGGGCCCACCCGGCGGCGCGCAGGCCCCCCAGGGTGGTGACGGCGGGCGGATCCGCCGCTGTGCCGGGTCGCGCATCGACGGGTGCGAAGGGCTCATCATGGGTGCTCACACCTCCACGCTAGACCGGTTCCAGGCGGGGGTCGAGGGCTGGGAGCGCTCAGCCCGCTCCCGGCCGCGCACGATCAGTCCGGCAGGAACTCGTCCCTGATCTCGCGCTTGCGGATCTTGCCCGCCGCATCGCGCAGCGCCCGTGTCGTGCCGACGATGCGACGCGGTCTCCTGACCGTCGACAGGTGCTCGGTGAGGAACGCCTCGAAGTCGTCGGGGACGCCGCCGTCGGCGGTCTCGATGACGAGGGCGGGGACCGTGCCGAGGTCATCGTGCGGGACCCCGGCGCAGCAGGAGGCGAGGACCGCGGGGTGCATGTCGCTGACCGCCTCGACCTCCGCCGGGTAGACGTTCACGCCGCCCACCAGCAGCATGTCCGCACGCCTGTCGGTGAGGTAGAGGTACCCGTCCTCGTCGAGGCGCCCGATGTCGCCGACCGTCTCCCACGCATCGTCCGCGGTCTCCGCCTCCGCACCCAGGTAGAAGTACGACGGCGGCTCATCCGCACCGCGGCGCAGCCACACCTCGCCCGTCTCCCCCACGGGCAGAGACGCGCCGTCCTCGTCACGGATGCTGACCTCGCCGACCTTGGGGGTGCCCACGGAGCCCGGGTGCTCGAGCCACTCCGTCCCCCTCAGCGCGGTCGCCGCCTGCCCCTCCGTGGGGCCGTAGAGCTCGTAGACCACGTCCGCACCCAGCCAGTCGATCCACGCGCGCTTGAGCCACTGCGGGCAGGGGGCCGCGACGTGGAAGAAGGTCTCCACGGAGGTGAGATCGTAACCGAACTTCACGTCGTCCGGCAGCTTCCAGATGCGCTGCATCATCGCGGGCACCGCGTACACCCACGTGGCGCGGTGGGTCTCGATCATCTCAAGCGTCAGCTCCGGGTCGAAGCGCTCCATGAGCACCGTCGTGCTGCCCAGGGTCAGCGCGGCGAGCGCGTTGCTGAAGGAGGCGTTGTGGTGCAGCGCCGCCGTGACGAGGCAGACTCCGCGCTCCGGCACTCCCATCACCCTGCCGAGCTGGGCGATCGCGGCCGGGTCCCCGACCGCCCCCGACACGATGAGCTTCGGGCGGCCCGTGCTGCCGCCGGACGTGGGTGACTTGAGCTGCGGGGCCACGACCGGTGGCAGCGGCTCCGCCGACTGCGCGTCCGCCTCGGCCACGTCGGTGATCCTGGCGACGGCCAGGGACCGTTCGGTGGTGTCGACCGCCAGTGCGGGACGCCCCAGCTCGACGAGGGCATCCAGCTCGCCCTGCACGAGCCGGTCGGACACCGGCATGGGGACCGCGCCGATCTTCCAGGCCGCGATCGCCGCGTGCATCATGAGCGATCCGACCGGTGAGGACATGAGGATGAAGTCGCCGTGACCCGCTCCGCGCTCCCGGAAGAGCCTCGCGAGGCGATTCGTGCGGGCCTCCAGCTCTGCGAAGGTGACGGAGCCCATCGCGTCGATGAGCGCTGTGACCTCGCCGCGCGATGCCGCCAGCTTCGCGAACTGCTCCTGGAACGTCGCGCGGACGTCGACGTCGAGCGGCGCAGCGCCTGCGGCATCGGCCGGTGCGGCGTCCTGCGTCTGCGCGGTCCCCCGGGTGGTGGTCTGCTGTGTCACGGTGTCGCGCCTCCTTGCGTCGCGGCAGTGACAGCGTTCCCCGTCGCGACTCTGCTGACGCGCATGTGTGCCTCTCACCTGCAGATTAGAACGTTCGCTCAGGTGTGGTCAATCGGCGCGCATCCTTTGCTATGCTCACAAGTGAAGTTCGTGTCACTTTTGTGGGGCGGGCTTCGCCCCTTCCGCAATGACGCAGAGGTGAACACATGGCACGAGCACGTCGACCACAGTCCCCGCCCACACGCACCGCCGCAGCCACCGCCGCCGTCGCCGCACTCGGCATGGCGCTGTCGGCGTGCGCCGGCAGCGCAGGCAGCGCAGGCTCCTCCGACGACGCGGGCGACGGCTACGAGTACGGAGCCGCCCAGGAGGAGGTCGATGCGGCGATCGCCGACCTCGACCCCGTGACGATCGACTACCAGATCCCCGCGACGTCGATGGAGTCGCCGCAGGCGCCGATGGGCACGACCTTCAAGGAGGCGGTCGAGGAGCGATCGGGCGGAAAGATCACCGTCGACCTCGCCTGGAACCAGTCGATCGCCGCCTACGACGAACTGCACGACGCCCTGGCGGACGGTCGCGTCGACATGGCCTTCACACTCCCGTCCTACGACCCCGCGCGCTTCCCCGCGTTCAATGCCCTCAACGACATGCTGGGCGGCGATCCGTCCTCGCCCATGCTCGGCGAGATGATCGTCAACACCGTCGCCGCGGACGTCGCCTGGAGCACCCCGGAGATCCTCGCGGAGTACGAGGACAACGGGGTGACGCCGTTCGTGCCCGTCATGGCATCGAGCAACTACTACTCCATCTGCACCGAGCCCGCCCCCGACCTCGACGACTGGCAGGGCCTGCAGGTGCGCGTGGGGTCACCCGCCGCGAACGACATGGTCGCGCACGTGGGCGGCACGCCCGTGTCGATCGCGGGCGTCGAGGCCTACGAAGCGCTGCAGCGCGGAACCATCGACTGCACTCTCGCGGTGCTGTCCGATGTCGTGCAGGGAGGGTTCTTCGAGGTCGCACCCACCCTGGGCTACCCGACGGAGACGAGCTTCCCCCGCGTGTCCGGGGCGATCCTCACCGGCGCGGGCGTCGACCAGCTGCCACTGGCGTACCGGCAGATCCTCTTCGACGCGTTCGATCAGTACTACCAGGGCAGCCTGGAGGCGGGGATCGGCAGCAAGGTCGACGCGATCGAGATCGCCGACGAGACCGGAGTCGAGATCGAGGAGGCGTCGTCCGACCTCCAGGACCAGATCCGATCGTTCGCGGAGATCACGCGCGACGAGGTCGCGGAATCCGGCATCATCGGGGACGACATCGTCGAGCGGCTCGAGGCCTCGCGCGAGCACTGGACCGCGACGGTCGAGGAGCTGGGCTACGAGGAGACGGGCGAGTTCGCAGAGTTCGACGAGTGGTACGACCAGGACACCGACTACACGCCGCTCGCCGACGCCCTGTTCGAGGAGTCGATGCTGGAGCACAGGCCCAGCTGAGCGGGCCGTCCCCCTGCGCGGCGAGGCGCCGGGCGCGCATCCTCGATGCCGCACCCGGCGCCTCGTCGTGCGGCGCGCCGCATACCGTGCCCGCACCCTCCTCTCACAGGTGGCGCGACATGCGCTTCTCGACGAGCACGGACAGCCACGTGGCGGGGATCGAGATGCTCGCGTAGATGAGGCCCGCGAGCACGAAGAGCGTCATGTACTTGAAGCTCATCGTCGCATTCGTGTACGCCTGGCTCATGAGCTCCGGCACCGCGACGGTGTAGGCCAGCGAGGTCATCTGGAAGAGGATGACGGCGAAGCCCATGAGTGAGGGCAGCGCGATCCGCCAGCCCTGCGGGATCACGATGTAGCGCAGGGTGTCCCAGCGCGTCATGCCCAGCGCCACAGACCCCTCGACCTCTCCCCGCGGGACGGCCGACAGTCCGCCGCGCAGGTACTCCGCGCAGTAGGCCGCCGTCGTCCACGTGAGGGCGAGCGTCGCTGAGGTGAGGGCGGAGAGCGTGAGTCCGGCCGTCGGCAGCCCGAAGTACATGAACTGCAGCATGACGAGCGCGGGAGCACCGCGCCCGACCTCGACGAAGGCGATCGACACCCAGCGGAGCGGCCCGTTCGACGACCGGGTCGCGAAGGACAGCAGCGTCGCGAGCGGGAGTCCGAAGAGCAGCGACAGACCGGTCAGCGCCAGACTGACCCGGAGCCCGCTCAGCAGCGCCGGCAGGAACTCGGCGGCGACGGAGAAGAAGGTCATTGCGCCACCGTCCTGCTGAGTCGCTCGTCGGCCATCCGAGACAGCAGACCCACCGGCACGCTCACGAGGATGTACACCGCGGCCGCGACCATGAAGACCGTGATGCCCTCCCCGGACGTGCGCGCGTAGTTGCCGGCCGCGAACACCATCTCGGCCACGCCGATCGTCGAGGCGATCGACGAGTCCTTCAGCAGGCCGATCCCGTACGTCGTGTACCCGGGGATGGCCACGCGCCAGGCCTGCGGGGCGACGACCGAGCGCCAGAGGTCCGGGTTCGTGAAGCCGAGCGCGCGCCCGGCCTCGTACTGGCCGGCGGCGACGGAGGAGACGGCGCCCCGGAAGATCTCTGCGAGGTACGCGCCGGACACGAGGCCGAGCCCCAGCACGGCGGCGCCGAACGGCGACAGCTTCGTCGGTCCGATCGTGACGCCGTAGTAGAAGATGAACAGCCACACGACGATCGGGACCCCGCGCAGCAGATCGATGACGCCGCGGGAGACCAGCCACACCACCCGGTACTTCGACAGCGTCCCCGCCAGCAGCGGGATCGCGACGAGGGTGCCGATGACGAGGGCGACGACGGTCACGCCGAGGGTGAGCGGGATGCCTGAGATGACTGCCTGCAGCATCGGCGTCACCTCTGCAGGACCGCGCGCAGGAAGTCCTGCGTGCGCGGGTGGCTCGGGTCCTCCATGATCCGCCGCGGCTCGCCCTGCTCGATGATCCGGCCGTCCGCCATGACGACGAGATCGTCGGACACGGTGCGTGCGAAGCCCATCTCATGCGTCACGACGATCATCGTCATGCCCTCGTTCGCCAGTTCGTGCATCACTTCGAGGACCTCGACCCCGACTTCGGGGTCGAGCGATGAGGTGGGCTCGTCGAACAGCATCACGGTGGGCTCGAGCGCCAGCGCCCGTGCGATCGCGATCCGCTGCTGCTGTCCGCCGGAGCACCGGTTCGGGTACTGGCTGCCTTTGTCCCCCAGCCCCATCCGCGTCAGCAGCTGATGCGACTTCTCCTCGGCCTCGGCCTTCGACCGGCCGAGGATCCGCTGCTGCGGCAGCGTCACGTTGCGCATCACCGACATGTGCGGGAAGAGGTTGAAGTGCTGGAACACCATCCCCGCCTCGCGCCGCAGCGCGTACAGCTGGCGGTTGGTGAACCGGGTCTCCGCATCGATCCGGTGCCCGCTGACGTCGATCGTCCCGGAGTCCGGGCGCTCCAGCAGGTTCAGGCACCGCAGAACCGTCGACTTCCCCGCGCCGGACGGGCCGATCATCGCGGTCACCGTGCCCTCGAGGACCGTCATGTCGATGTCCTCGAGGACCACGTTGTCGCCGAACGACTTCGCCAGGTGCCGGACGGTCACCTTCGGTTCGCGGCCCGGGAGCCTCTCCTCCGGCAGTTCGATCACAGGACCTCCTCGGTCGTGGAGTGCATGGCGTACCCGAACAGCCGATCAGCCGATCAGGCGCGGCTCGCCCGTGTCCGCGGACTCCGCAGGCAGGTCGTGCGTCTCGAGGATCTCGGCGATGGTGCCGTCCTCGTGCGCCGTGGCGACCCACGCGTTGAGCGCCTCCGTCATCGCGTCGTTGTCCTGCGTGTGGGGGAACGTGATCTGCGCGGGCTCCACGGACGCGGCCACCCGGTCGTCCGCTTCCACCGTCTCGACCGTGTAGTCCTCGTCGTCCTTGAGCCGCTCCCCCGCAGACCCGAAGCTGTCGAGTCCGACGTCGATGCGCCCGGCGTCCAGATCCGCCTGCATCTCCACCGCCGAGGGGTAGACCGTGAAGCGGTCGCCCAGGACCTCACCCATGTCCGACACCCAGAGGTACCCGTCGACGCTGCCGACGTTCATCTCCTCCATGTCCTCGATGCTCGTGACGCCGTCGGCGGAGATCGATGCCATCGTGTCCACGTACACCGGGTCGCCGAGGCCCACGACGGCGTCGCGCTCCTCCGTCCGGTAGAACGCACCGGTCGCCATGTCGGCGCGATTCTCCGTGACCGCAGGGATCGCGCCGGCGTACTGCGTCTGCATCCAGTTCACCGACTTGCAGTTCGCCTCCGCGAACGCCTCGACGTAGTCGATGTCCGCACCCACGGGATCGCCGTCGTTGTACTGGGTGAAGGGCGGCAGCTCCGGGACGGACACCGTGAGCGTCCCGTCCGTGAGGGTCTCGAACTCCGAGGCCGGCGTGCAGTCCTCCGCCACCTCCGTGTCTCCCCCGGAGCTCTCGCATCCTGTGAGCACGAGCGCTGCGACGCCGACCGCACCGGCGCATGTCATGAGCTTCTTCATCGGTCTCTCCTCATCATTGAGAATCGAGATGTGTACTGCATCACATCTTATCGATAACCTTAGACTGAGATTCGGCAGATCGACAAGAAGGCGAGGATGCGGTGACGAACAGAGCGGTCCGACTAGAAGCGCCGAAGACGCTGCGGCAGTCGACATTCGACCTGGTGAAGCGCTCCATGCTGGACGGCGAGTATCTGTCCGGGCAGATCCTGTCCGCGAATTCACTCGCGGTGGAGCTGGGGATCTCGAACTCCCCGGTGCGCGAGGCCCTCATGGACCTCACGTCCTTGGGGCTCGTCGAGGTGGTGCGGAACCGCGGCTTCCGGGTGCGGCGGATGACCGAGCAGGATCGGCGAGAGGTGCTGGAGATGCGGCGGATCGTCGAGGTCTCGACGATGGAGAGGCTCGCGGAACGCGGCGTCTCCGACGACGAGCTCGCGATCGCGGACGGACTGGCGCACGAGTTCGTCACACTTCT
>Ga0079226_10002254_pt1 | contig 14838 bp, 13 predicted proteins | sample Poulit2014_FD_76345 | JGI IMG/M metagenome (GOLD analysis project Ga0079226, IMG submission 76345) | Agricultural soil microbial communities from Georgia to study Nitrogen management - Poultry litter 2014 | ecosystem: Environmental > Terrestrial > Soil > Agricultural land | place: USA: Georgia... | reverse complement strand
TGTCAACTGTTTCGAACTCGCTCTTCGAATAAACCGCTTTAATCACACACTGGTGGAAGTGCTTGAAGCAACCACAATTTTAAGAGTCAGCCTTTAACAATGCGCTATCTAACCGAGTATACCGCTTTACACACGCGATATGCTCACGACAGCATGCTGTACAACCAGGTTGTAAAGCGCTGTTTTGACGCAGTTATCGAGGAAGGTCTGGAATGTGGTTGGACAGGTTGTGGGGTATATACGAGTCAGTAGTGTTGCTCAGCACCCGGAGCGCAACATTGAGATCTTGGGGAGGGGCTGGGTGTCTATGAATCGACTCAACGCTTCAATAGCATCAGTCTCTGCTCGCTGTTTTATACACAAGTTGGATCAATGTTTGCATGCTGCAGTAGAATCATCACCCATCGCTGGGCAAGGTTCTGTTATGGGGGAGTCATGATAAGTATAGTTCGGGGCGCCGCTGGTCGAGCATGCGTACAGCTTGAGGAGCTTGAGCACCAATTTTTAATGTCGCGGTGAAGGCTGCTTCCGTGGTCTCACCCATTGCGTAAATGATGTTGCCATTGTGATCGACGACTAGGCTCTGTCCGCAAAACTCAGACCCAGCTTCCGAGCCGACACGATTGGCATACGCTACGGGTAGACGATTTTCTTTGCTTCGTGCACGAACAGCAAGCACATGGTCTTCTGTGTATGGATGCATGTTGGCTGATGAGACTAAGAATCCTTCAGCTCCTTGTAGAGCTAAGGTTCTGGCGATTTCTGGGAACTCTAACTCAAAGCAGTTCATAATGCCCCACTGATATCCGCAAAGTTCCACCGGTTTGAGGACCTCCCCTTCCTCAAAGACAGCATGCTCTTTGCCAAATAAGTGCGTTTTTTGGATTGGGCCTCGCTGGGTGCCGTCCTGATCAATGACTAATAATGAATTGAAAAGTTTTCCATCTGCGCGCTCTATAAAGCCCACCACCAACCCAACATTCGCCGCACGGCAAACTGCCATGAACCGCTGGATTAGCGCGTCAGCCTTTTGCAGAGCCAACGCATCAAGGTCCTCCACCTGGTATCCACTAAGAAAAAGTTCTGGCAACACTACCAAATCTGCTTGGCAGGATTTCACTATGTCTTCAACATACGTCGCGTTAGAGGCGACATCACGAGGGGCCGGGTCTGCCTGCACCACATGAATGCGGATTTCCTTAGGTTGCATTGGTTTTCTTTCCGATCTGCAGAAGCACGTCAGACTTGAATATCGAAAAGAGCCGCTTAGCTCCTCATATCATGAAGGATTTGAAGTAGCTGGCCAGAAAGGAGCCATCTTGCAGCACTTTTCATATGCGGCTACGAGTATGCCGGACTGTGCCGCCAATGACGGTGGCTACTACGTTGGTCTTCGGGAGCTCATTCGCATCGATTTTGAAAATGTCTTGATCAAAGACGCTGAAGTCGGCGATCTTGCCGGGGGCAATCACGCCCTGATCCGTATCGCCCCATGATCGCGCACGGTCACTGGTGTAGGAAGCAATGAGAGCGTCTCGCTGCATGGCTTCCTTGGGTACGACTGGTTCAGCGTTAGGTTGGTCGACCTGGCGGCGGAGTTCTCCTTCGGCAATAATTTTTAACGGGTCGGATGGTGCGACAGGCCAGTCGGAGCCGATAGCCATTACCGCTCCGGTCTGGTAAATACTGTTGAGACGCCAAGCGTTTTTGCGGCGGTCGTCTCCGAGTCTCTGGGACCAGTTATCGCTTCCATCTGCCGCGCAAAACATCGTGCAGTGCCTGGGTTGCATACTCGCTGCCGTTCCTGTTTGGACAAACCGATGGACGAGTCGGTCCGGGAGGGTTTCAATGTGTTCGATTCGATGCCCAGGCTCATCGTGTGAATCTACGTGCGGCTGGGTGGTTTCCGCGATGACATCGAGAACATATTCGACTGCCTTATCACCGATGGCGTGTGTGGTAGTCCGGATGCCTTGTTGGTCTAAGAGGAGCAGTACTTTCCGATAGGATTCCGGATCTAACCAGAGGGGTCGGGTGGATTGTTGGTTGACATCTGGGGAGCTTAGCCAGGCGGTGCCGTTGTCGATGGTTCCGTCGATCATTAGTTTCACGCCCTTGACGTTCCAACGTTCGCCTTTAGCGCCTTGTAGTTCCATAACCTCCGTGATGATGGTGTTGTCATCGCCGGGCATGATCCATGGGGAAAAGGTTAATCGGATTGGCAAATCGCCCTGTTCCTCAGCTGCTTTGACTAAGTCCAGCATGCCCTCAGTGCGGTCTAAGACCTGACCACCGGTGAGGCCTTCATTAGCCATGCGTTCTAGAACTTCTAGGAAGAGTTTAAGTCGAGCCTCAAATGGAATCCGAGGAGCGGCATTGAGCACGTGTTGGAGCGCATCCCATTCTTTCAGGAATCCAGTGGGTTCTCCGTTGTCAGTTACTTCAACCTCAGCGCTAGAACGGAATGTCTCTGTGCCTGTAAGCCCAACAAGTTCAATAGCATGTGTATTGATTACCCCTGAGTGAGCATCAAATAATCGAATAAACACTGGCCGGTCTGTCACCGCTGCATCAATATCGACAGCGTTGATGTTACGTCCAGTGATAATGGTGGGATCCAGGCCCCACCCGAATATCCATTCCCCATCACTTTCTGATTGATGTTCCGCTGCGTCTTGAAGTGCTTTTTCAAGTTGTACGGTGCTGGTGACTTGAGATAGATCCACTCCGCGTGTGAATTCAGCGCCCAAAATGGGGTGAATATGAGCGTCAACGAATCCAGGAAGCACTACATGTGATCCGAAGTCGATCGTCTCATGAGCTTTGAGTTCTTCTGCTTCGGCCTTCTGTCCAACCCAGACGATTTTGTCCCCCTGCACCGCAACTGCTTGCGCGTGAGGTCTGTTGGCGTCCATGGTTCGAAAGTCCCCAAAAAACAGTGCGTCGTACATAGTCATGCTCGTTCTCTTTCATCAGCTTCGACGGCGTCAATACTCTCAGTCTTGAGTTGCTCTGTGGTCCCCTCATCGAGACTTGGCGGACTGACTCGGAAACCTTTCGTAAGGAATGCAAGGTAGATCGCGCCGATGACAAGCCAAATACCACCGATCATCAAGGCGTTAGTTGGTAATGAGGTCCATAACCATATAGTTGATAAGAACCCAATACCGGGTAAGACAAGGTAACTAACGGTGTTGCTTGCTGAGCGACGACGGTCTTCGAAATAGTATTTCTTGATAACCGATAGGTTCACCATAGTGAAGGCGGCGAGAGCTCCGAAAGAAATGATTGATATCACGAATTCCAGGGGCAGAACCAGGGCAAGCAGGCCGGCTGCTGAGACCACAAGCGTTGCCCGCACTGGTGTTTGGAACCGTTTATTGAGGACCCCGAAGAGACGCCGCGGCAGAACACCGTTGCGACCCATGGTGTAGAGAATACGTGATACAGAGGCTTGGGAGGCCAACGCGGAACCTGTCGCCCCGGCAATCATCATAGCGGCAAAGAAGTTTGACAACCACACACCACCGGCGGCAGCGATGACTTCGGCCGAGGCAGTGTCAATGTTTGTAAAGCTATGCCAGTCGGGTATCAGGAGGTATGAGAAGAAAGATAAGACAATGAAGGTCGCGCCACCAAGAAAAGTTACCAGTAAGATAGCCCGTGGAATGTCGCGTTTGGGATGTTTTGCCTCTTCGCTAAGTGTAGAGACCGCATCAAAACCAAGAAAAGACAGGCACAGAATCGCGGCACCGGTAAAGAGTGCTCCAGGGCCATCTTCACCCGTAAAGGCCACGGTTGGATCAGGGATCGTATTTCCGGACACGCTAGTAACGGTCATCACGATAAAAGCGATAGCAAAGATGACCTGCAGTACGACGACAATGCCGTTGTAGGTGGTTACGGTTTTAATGCCAATAACATTGAGGATCGTTACCAAGCCAATCCCCCCAAGTACCCAGGCCCAGAACGGTACGGCGGGGATGTAAGTAGCCATGTAGAGCCCAATGAGTAAGTAGTTGAGCATCGGTAGCAATAGGTAATCCAGCATCAATGTCCAGCCGGTGGCAAATCCAGCACTGCCACCGAATGCTTTCTGGCTATAACTATATGCACTGCCTGCTACTGGGTATCGTTGCGACATCTTGCCGTAGCTCAGCGCGGTGAAGAGCATGACAATCAAGGTGATGACATAGGCTCCGGGCACACCATTGTCCGTGACTTGAGCAACTGGTCCCAGCGACGAGAAAATCGTTAGCGGAACCATATACGCCAGTCCAAATAAGGTTAGTGACGCAACGCCCAGTACTCTGCGTAACTTTACCGGAGTTCTGGCAGGCAGCGTGTGCGGGGGGCCTGATACTGAAGTCATGAGTCTCTCCTGTGTGCGAATGGCGCAACTTGTCCCTGATTTAACGACACACGCAGTGAGGTGCCTCACTTATGTGCTGAATCGCGTGTGATCCGGAACACGACACACATTAGTGAATGGTGTTCATTTAAGCAAGGGGTGTATTCATAGCGTTCATCAGGAAGAACGTGGCAGACTGTTGACCTTGTTGGTAGCAGTGAGCTTCGACGTGGATGATCCAATTACTGCATTACGAGAAATATTTTCAACGGGTTTAAAGACCTAACCGCCATCCGTAAGCGCGGATCATGCCACATATTCTTGATAGGAAAAGGTTCTATATATGTTCAATGTCGTCGAAAAAACTATTGCAGAACTCCGTCAGGCTTTAGTCACGGGGGAAGTCACTGCGGTAGAACTTGTCCAAAGTTATCAAGATCGCATCGCGCATTACGATCGGTCCGATCCGAAGAACAGCGACGGTTGCGCAGCTGATGGAGGCGTGCCACTAAATTCCATAGTGGTCGAAAATCCCGCCGCAATCGAAGAGGCCTATGCATCAGATCGCCGACGCGCCAATGATGAAACCCTCGGACCATTAGATGGCATTCCTTATACGGCTAAGAATTCTTTCATGGTTAAGGGCCTGACTGTTGCCGCAGGATCGCCGGCTTTTAAGGATCTTGTCGCTCAACATGATGCCTTCAGTATTGAGCGGCTGCGAGCAGCAGGCGCTATTCTTATTGGTCTGACAAATATGCCGCCAATGGCCAATGGGGGTATGCAACGTGGCGTGTATGGGCGCGCAGAGAGCCCCTACAATAGTGACTATCTCACCAGCGCTTTTGCTTCAGGGTCATCAAATGGTTCGGGCACAGCAACCGCCGCAAGCTTTGCTGCTTTTGGTCTCGGAGAGGAAACTTGGTCTTCAGGTCGTGCACCCGCATCTGCGAATGCCCTGTGCGCCTACACACCTTCTCGAGGCGTTATCTCTATGCGAGGTAACTGGCCGCTGGTACCGACGATGGATGTAGTGGTACCACACACGCGAACAATGCAAGATTTATTGGAAGTCTTAGACGTCATTGTTGCGGAAGACCAAGAGGTGCGTGGAGACTTTTGGCGCGTTCAACCGTGGGTTTCGATCCCATCAGTGTCTGAGGTGAAGCCAGCTAGCTATCGTAAATTGTCCCAACACGACTCACCTGCGGCTGTATTTCGTGGGCTGCGTCTGGGCGTACCGCGAATGTACATCAATGCTGACCCAGCAGCTGGCACTGGACCGAACCATCGGTCGCAGCAAGGGATCGGAGGCCCCATGGGGGCTCCTATTGTCACTCGGGAATCAGTGCTGCAATGTTGGGAAAACGCCAAACACGCACTTGAAGAAGCTGGCTGCGAGGTAGTCGAAGTCGATTTCCCGGCAGTCACCAATTACGAAGGCGACCGTCCTGGCGCTCCTACTATCGCCAGCCGCGGTCTCGTGAGTCCAGCATTTCTACTACAAGAAGTCACAGGGTTATCGGCCTGGGCATGGGAGGACTTCCTGCAGGCCAATGCCGACCCAAACTTAAACACGCTACGCGATATTGATGGGGCCAGTATCTTCCCCCACCCATCGGGCGCATTACCGGACCGGTATCACGGCTTCGATGACGACATCACAACTTTCCCATATCTAATATCACAGCACGGTTTCGGTGAGCTTGGTGAGGTATCCGCGTTGACGGACCCGGATATCCTAGCTGCAGGAACTCAAGGACTTGAAGCCACCCGAAAACTCGATATTGAGCAATGGATGCATCGTTTGGAATTGGACGCAGTGATCTTCCCTGCTATGGCTGATATCGGGCCAGCCGATGCCGATGTGTCCTTATCATCAGCAGATGCAGCCTGGCGTAACGGCGTCTGGGTAGCCAATGGCAACCTAGTGCCTCGACATTTGGGCATGCCCACTGTCACGGTCCCGATGGGTACGATGCAAGATACTGGAATACCAGTCGGGCTAACTTTTGCAGGAAACGCTTACGAAGACACCAACTTGCTCACCATGGCATATGCGTTCGAATCCCTAAACACCTGGCGTAGAGCGCCATCGAGAACGTCCACCACGGTACAACTGTAAGGCTGCTCGGGTTTGCATGGATGTATCTCATCCAGTAGTCGCCCACTGTCGCCCACTGTAGTAACGAGTTGAATAACTTTTTAGCATCCCGGGAAGAGAACCCTGCATAAGGAATCTATAAACCTACTGCAAGGTACGGAAAGATGGGTCAGACTCTTTCTATTGATGTTCAAAAGCCCATCGCCTTGCCGATTCAAGAGGTTGCAGCTGATGCAGTTGAAGGTATGAAGCGCAGTGTGTAGTCGATCAGGGCCTGTAGCCCAAAAAGGAAGGGGGCTGTTGCATGGTCACTGTTCATCCGAGGGGGATGTTCAGTTCCTTCTGCTTCAAAAATTGGGTCGCTGACTTTCCTGGATGCTTTGATGACATGCGCTAGCCATATGTCTCCCTCCGGTGCGTCCAGCACGTTAGCCGGTGCGTTAACATCAAGCGCCGAACCAAACAGGAATGACTCAAACGCCACGACTACGGTGATGACGTGATCTTCGGGTACCCCAGCGGTGATGAGCGCTTTAGCTACGGTGTCATACATGTGTGAGGTTTGCGGAGCCTCAGACACCGGAGTTACCGCGATGAGCGGGATCAACGAGGGATACGAGGCAAATACCGAACGATACGATCGCGCCCAATCCTCTAACGCTGCAGCCAATGATACCTCGCCCTCAATGAGTTGCGCCATGCCACGAAGCGAGACTTGCGAGACCAGCGCATCCTGGATGAGCAGCACCAAATCGGCTTTATTGTCGAGGTGGTTATAGAGCGCCGAAGGGGCCACACCAAGCTTTTTGGCAAGCTGGCTCATGGTCAACTTCTCGAAACCATGATCGGTCACTAACTCAAGCGCGTGGATGGCAATCGTGTCGCGACTCAGCACGGGCCTGATCGGCCGACCTACGCGCTGTTTTAGCTCAGTCATAGTCCCCTCAACACCTTCTGGCCAACAATGCTTATACCTTACAAGGTCGTATGGGCTAGCTCACGATATACCAGCCGATGACCTTCGTACGGCTATGCAGTCTCACACTTTATATGTATTATGTCACTAAATGAACTCCATTCATTATGAGGAAGTAGCTTAGATGTCCACAGCCTTTGAATTGCTCGCAGAACGCCCTACCCTTGAACGCGATGTCGTGGTCATCGGTGCCGGCCCGGCTGGTCTCATGGCCGCATATACGCTAAAGAAAGCCGGTAAATCCGTTGCAGTCGTTGAGGCCCGTGATCGCGTTGGTGGCAGAACGTGGAACGGGAAAGTCAAAGATATTAACGGCAACGAACATTTCATTGAAATCGGGGGGCAATGGATCTCACCGGATCAGACCCGGCTCATCGATCTGGTCAACGAGCTTGGACTGGCTACGTTTAAACGCTATCGTGACGGTGAGAACGTCTACCTCGCACCGGATGGCACCCGGCATACCTATACGGGTGACGTTATGCCGGTCTCGGACAAGACCAATACGGAGATGGAGAAACTCATCAACCTGCTCAATGCCAAGGTTGACGAGATGGACGTGGAGAGTCCGTGGGAGATGCCCAACGCTGCCGAACTCGACGCGATCTCATTCCGTGACTGGCTCAAACAGCACTCCGACGACCAAGAGGCCATCGACAACGTCTCCATCTACATTGCATCCGGTATGCTCACCAAACCCGCCCATACATTCTCGGCACTGCAGGCTATTTTGATGGCGGCCTCGGCCGGGTCATTCTCCAATCTGGTAGACGAAGACTTTATTCTCGACGAACGCGTCGTAGGTGGCATGCAGTCGGTATCGCTGAAACTTGCCAAGCATCTGGGTGACGATGTCATCTTGGGCTCGCCGGTTCGCCAGCTCAACTGGGCAGCTCCGGATGATTCAACTGCCGATGTACTGAATAATGTCGCAGCCGATGTTCGCAATGGTGTACCAAATAACGGTGCACCCGGTGATGTCACAGCCTATGCAGACAAAGTCATTGTCAAAGCTAAGAACGCGGTCCTGGCTGTCCCGCCAAACCTCTACCACCGTCTTCAATACGTCCCACCACTGCCGCGGGAACAGATGGTCGCACACCAGCACATCTCAATGGGGCTGGTCATCAAAGTTCACGCGGTATACAAGACACCATTTTGGCGCGACAAGGGCCTGTCCGGCACCGGCTTCGGTGGCGGCCACGTGGTCCAAGAGGTCTACGACAACACGAACTACGGCCCGAACTTCGCCAACGACAACGACGGCGAAGACCCACATGGTGTGCTTGTCAGCTTTATCTCCGATGTTCACGCTGAACGTCTGTGGGCACTGCCGGAAGAAGAACGCAAACAAGAGATCCTGACCGAGCTGGCAGCCTACCTAGGCGAAGAAACCATGCACCCGATCGCGTTCTTCCTGTCTGATATGGCAGCAGAAGAATGGACTCGTGGGGCCTACGCAGCTAGCTACGATCTCGGGGGCTTGAGTCGCTGGGGCCACCTGCAAAACGAGCCCACCGGGCCAATCTATTACGCCTGCTCCGATATCGCAGCAGAAGGCTATCAGCACGTCGACGGCGCGGTCCGCCAAGGCGAGATCGCTGCTAAATCAATCATGGAGCAACTCAGCTGAGCACTGGATCACTTTCGAGTTTAGTTATAAATAACCCAGGAGGAACGTTGACCAATTCTGCCACTTTTAAAACTATTAACCCGGCCACCGGGGAAGTCCTGAAAGAATACCCAGGCATCTCCGACGACGATGTCGACACCATTGCCGAGAAATCCCGCGAGGCCTTTGAGTCCTGGCGCAAGCTCAGTATTGCAGCGCGTGCCGAAAAGGTTTCCAAACTGGCAGACCTGTTCGAAAAAAACGTCGAAGAGCTTGCTACGATTATGACCAAAGAGATGGGCAAGCCCCTTGCTGAAGCTCGCGAAGAAACCGAGTTCTCGGCTGAGATCTTCCGTTACTACGCTGACAACGGTGAACAGCTCGCCGCTGACCAAAAAGTCAGCGAAGACGATGACACCATCTCTTATATTCAGCGCCGTCCGGTGGGCCCGCTGTTGGGGATCATGCCGTGGAATTTTCCGTACTACCAGATCGCACGGTTTGCCGCGCCGAACCTGGTGTTAGGGAACACGATTATGCTCAAGCACGCCGAGTCCTGCCCGGAATCGGCACTGGCGATGCAACGCATGATGGATGAAGCTGGGATTCCTGAAGGTGTCTACCAAAACATCTTTGCCACCCACGAGCAGATCTCGGCCTTCATTGCCCACCCACTTGTACAGGGTGTCTCGCTGACTGGGTCTGAACGCGCCGGCGCTGCGATTGCCGAACAAGCCGGTAAACACCTCAAGAAAGCTGTCCTGGAACTAGGCGGTTCTGATCCGTACGTCATCCTATCTACCGACGACGTCAAAACCGCTGCCCAGCAGGCTTTTGCCGTGCGGATGGAAAACACCGGTCAGGCCTGTAACTCGAATAAGCGCATTATCGTGATGGACGATCTCTACGATGACTTCGTCAAAGAAATGACGACCCTGGCATCCGGACTCAAGCCAGCCGACCCAGCCGAAGAGGCAGACAACACCTATGCACCGCTATCCTCCGAGAAAGCAGTTAAGACCTTGATGCAGCAGCTGGACATGGCTCAAGAGGCTGGGGCAACCATCCACACCGGTGGTCAACGCGACGACCGCCCGGGCTTTTTCGTACAGCCAACGGTCATCACCGATATCCCGCAGGGTTCCGATGTGTACTACGAAGAGTTCTTCGGACCGGTCATCACCATCTTCAAAGCAGAATCCGATGAAGATGCTCTGCAGCTGGCCAACGACACCCAGTACGGTCTGGGATCGGCAGTGTTTGCCACCGACCAGGACCGTGCCGAGGCGTTTGCTGAACAGCTCGAAGCCGGCATGGTCGGCACGAACACCTCACCAGAAGAATCCGCAGAGGTCCCCTTCGGCGGCGTGAAACGCTCTGGCTACGGTCGTGAACTCGGCCCAGTGGGCATGGACGAATTCGTCAACAAACGCCTCATGACCATCAAAAAATAAGCAATGCTAAAAGATCGGAAAACAACCGCTAGTAGAAACACAAACACGACCAGTGCATTTCACTAGCGATTGTTTTCCTGGTGCACCTTTACTTTGACCTGAGGGGCTCATCGAGTTTTTCCCGTGCACTGGGGACTGCTGGGTGGCTAATATCAACCGATACCTCGGAGGTAACGTGGAGCGTGCGGTGTTCCTGCGGATGTGCTGGGGCTGTACCTCGTGCGGTCGGTAGTGGAGGCTTGAGCGTAGCCCATGTCATTTCCACTAGTCGTCGCCTGCCGCACCGACCTAGGGCACCTCGGTCTCCAACAGCATATGTGTCACATTATCTGCGGGCAACCATGTTTGTATGACGTAGAATATTTTACGGGTTACGTGACAGTTTTTCCTGAGTACTCGTAGTGCTCTTGGCTTGTCACGTTAACGATCGAATATATGACAGGGGTTGCCAGGGTGTTAATCGGGTATGCACGAGTCTCAAAAGCTGACGGGTCGCAGGCGACAGACCTGCAACGCGATGCACTACTAGATGCTGGCGTCGAGCTGGAGCACATCTATGAAGATCAGGCATCTGGGAAGCAGGATGATCGGCCGCAGCTGGCGGCCTGTCTGAAAGCGTTGCGGTCGGGGGACACGTTGATCGTTTGGAAGCTCGACCGGCTCGGGCGAGATTTGCGGCATTTGGTCAACGTTGTCCATGACTTGACCGACCGCGGGGTGGGGTTGAAGGTGCTCACCGGCCAAGGGGCTGCCATCGACACCACCACCGCTTCCGGCAAGTTGGTCTTTGGAATTTTTGCTGCCCTAGCGGAGTTTGAACGCGAGCTCATCTCCGAACGCACCATAGCCGGTTTGGCTTCAGCCCGGGCGCGGGGGCGCAAAGGTGGACGACCCTACAAAATGACCCCAGCTAAAGTTCGCTTGGCGCAAGCGTCGATGGGTCAGCCGGGTACCAAGGTCGGCGAGCTGTGTATGGAACTCGGGGTCACACGCCAAACCCTGTACCGCCATGTCTCGCCAACCGGGGAACTGCGCTCCGATGGTAAAAAAGTTCTTGGCATCGGTCTTTGAGGCCGTTCATTGAAACGTCTCCAGTAAAGTTTTGGGTGGCAGAATTCTAGCATTAGAAGTTTTTCTCATGTTATTGCCCGATCCCCAGTTGTTCGGGATCGAAAGCATTAGCATGAACTTCTACTTTTATTGCCTTTGATTCTTGCGCTGCAGTACTTGCATCCACTACCCATAATTTAAGCCCACCCGTAGCATCTTTTCGTATGGCCGTTTCTAATGTGATAGTCGCCGAACTAAGGCTAATCACTGCGCCGTCGGCTTTATTTTTCACTTTGTTGTTGGCTTCACGTAGCTGTTCGCCTAATGCTTCAAGTATCTCGGAGAGTTCTCCTAGATAGTTATTTTCTGTCATGGTTTACTCCTTGAATGATTTATTTGAGGCACTCGTTCCGAGCTGGATAACATCTCGCTCATGGGCTTTTACACTCTCTGTAGACAGCACAGCATGTTACCGACATCACTCTTATGTGACTACTCGCGGTGTGTAGCAGTATCGATGAAGCTAAGATGGTGTGCTTCATAGAAACTGACACGGAGTTTTGCAACATTCCTAGAGTGGCAAGAGCCGTGAGTTTTCACAGGAGTTGGCAGGGTGTCAGTTGGCTAATCATGGGTGTGTCGAATACGACCGATTATGGTGCACACAATTGTATGCACTTTTGCTTTCTCTCAGTGACAAATAACATTTCTCGCTGAGGAAGACGAGAGATTGTGTGCTGGCCTTAAAAAAGATTGAGCACGGCTTCGCTTGTTAAGCCGGGGCAGTGGATCTATTCATTAACGTCATGCTGATACTGAGATGATCAGTTGCTGGAAATTCTGGTCCTGAGGAGGGCCACTCCATTCAGAATTAAGCACAGAACTTAGGACGCTGATTGGCCATAGCATCTGTGACGTTTGGTGGTTCTATTATGAGCCATAAGATCTGATTTCTCTTAATCGCTGGATATCATTGGGCTATGTCTGATGCTTGTCATGAAGAGGTTCAAGGAAAAAGCGAAAAAGCATTTCCCGATGATAGTGGTTCTAAGGGGTTTCTGAGTGGAATAATTGGTCTATTCTTAAGGTTGTGGTGTTTTATTTCTCGGAGCAACGTCGCAGAAGCTTCGGCTCGTAACCTTATTTCTAGACGGTATCCCGTGCGCTCTGGGAACACGATGCCTTGGGAATCGCTGGCACCAAAGTTCCATCCGGAGAATCATCAGGTTTATCTTGATCTAATTGAACGATCTTTAGCGCATCCAGATACCCGAAATATCGCACTCACCGGCGCATATGGGTCGGGTAAGTCAAGCATCTTGCACGAGCTAGCTCGCACCCGGCGGCGTAGGATATGGCGGACTAAGAGAGTTGTTGAGCTTTCGTTGTCGACTCTTGACCCTAACCTCACATCTACTGTCCAACCGGAGAATAAGGCTGAGGCTGAGACTAGCAATCGAATTCAGAAAGAGTTAGTCAAGCAACTCCTCTATCAACTACCGCCTAGGAAGACCCCTCATTCTCGGTTTCAACGAGCTTCGAAGCCTTCGTATTGGACGGGAGCGAAAGTCGCCTTGATAGCTGCGATGGCTGTGCTGGTTGCATGGTTTGTGTTGGTGGTAACAGGTTGGCAAGATTCTTTGGTCCAGCGTGTCACGCAAGTGGGTTGGGAAGCTTCATGGTTTTGGGGGACGTTAGCTGTTGGGCCTGTTGTTGTTGCGGTGGTTGTTTGGTGGGTGACTGCGGGTCGCTATAGCTTCAAGGCAGAGGCGAATGTACCCTCGCTTTCGGTGAGTCTTGAGCCGACAGCGACGAGCTATTTCGATCAGTATCTTGATGAAATAATGTACTTCTTTCAAGTCAGCAAAACAGAAATCGTGCTGATTGAAGATGTTGATAGGTTTGACGATGCGATTGTGTTTGACACTTTGCGCGCGCTGAACACTCTGGTTAACAATTCTGATCAAGTGAATCGAAGAGTCGTATTTATCTATGCGATCCGCGATAGTGTGCTGAGTCAAATCGGTGTCAGAAGCGATTCACGTCTGAAGCATAGCGACGGTGACCTGGAGTATGACAACAAACAGGAGCTTCATCACGTGGGCTTGAAAGATGGCGACGATGAAGCGCAATTACCGACCGGAATGGTCCGAGCTAATCGAACAAAGTACTTTGATGTAATTATCCCTATTGTCCCGTTTCTTTCCACGATTAACGCCCGGGACCTGATGACTGATGAGCGCGCTGAACAGGTGATCGCGCCACAACGCCCCACCACAGGGCCAGCCTGGAACCAGGCCGCCGAGCACCACGCCACCTCTATCCCGCAAGTCGTGTTGAACCCACACACCGACACCGAACACGGCGTGATCTCCGTACGGGCCACCTGGCAATGGGAAACCGACCAAGGGGACATCCTGGACAGTGAACCCGAACAACGCATCTACTACTTCGCCTTCAACGACGACGGCAAAATTCACGATTACACCTACGAGACGGTCCCTGTATCCAGACAGTAAAACATTCAGGTGTGACACGCCTGCCAACCCTAGAACTTTGATGCAAAGATGTGGCATGATAATTGAAAAGCAAGAGTAGAGCGAAGGGACACGTTATGTCACAGCGAAAGAAACCAGGGCCGATCCCGCGTGCTCCACGGTTTGCTGTCACAGTACGGATACCAATGGCCTACAAAGAACAATTTGACGCCTGGATTGCCAGCAAGCCAGGGTCGCGCTCAGATATTGTGAGTGATCTGGTGACACAACACCTCGATCACCAAAAGTCACAACTCAATAGTTAAAACAAGAAGTGCCCGTCTGGAGAGACGAGCACTTCTTATAAGTATTTTTCAGAAGTCTAGCGACCAAACTGCCTTCTGAATTAGAACTCCGTCACTTTCAAATCAGGAGGTTCTGTGCCTATCGTAGCACTTCCGCACGCTGGTGCCGAGCTGTCTAGCCGAACAGCGAAATTTCGTGGCGCATTCGCCAACCAGTTTAAGGTCAAATGGCTGGTCATGGCCGGGGCCAAGGACAGCCCCGGTGTCGCGCGAACGTTAGACAACTTATCTCATTACCCCTTCTTCACTCCCCCGGCCAATGTTGGCTACGCGCTGTTTGTAGACGTGGATCGCCCCGGTGCCGAGGTCGATATTTTTACTAGCGTGCCCCCAGAGATTGCCCCCTCTTGGCAGAACCCTCATGAAAAACGATGGTCATTAACGCAGAATGGACTTCTGCAACCCCCGGTATAGAACCAATTCTTTCATGAGCTACCATCCTGAATCGG
>Ga0079226_10002253_pt1 | contig 14845 bp, 17 predicted proteins | sample Poulit2014_FD_76345 | JGI IMG/M metagenome (GOLD analysis project Ga0079226, IMG submission 76345) | Agricultural soil microbial communities from Georgia to study Nitrogen management - Poultry litter 2014 | ecosystem: Environmental > Terrestrial > Soil > Agricultural land | place: USA: Georgia... | reverse complement strand
TCCAATTCACTCAGCTTGTCTTCTTTTTCAGCCATTTGCTCGCTCAACTGTGATTTCAATGATTCAAGCTCGTCTTTTTGATTCGTTAGTGACGCTTTCTTATCTTCAACTTCAGCTTTCTTTTGCTCAATATCTTGTTTCTTGTCTTTCACTTCAGCCTGTTTAGCCTCGACTTCCTGTTTTTCACGTTTATGCGTTTCCATGATGTCTTTGTCCTGTTTCATAATCGTATTGACTGCCGAGGATCTGCTGATGAATTCACCAAAACTTTTCGCCCCGAAAATCACTTCTATGTAATTCATGCTCCCGCCGTTTGATTGAATAGCACGCAGACGGTCTTTAAGCAATTCCTCCCGTTTTTCAATCCGCTCTTTCAATTCCCGAATGTCTTCTTTTAACTGTTCAATCTCTGAATTGAGTTCATCAATTTGGTTGCTTAACTCGTCAAGCTGTGCATTTGTATCAGCTATTTCATTTTCTTTTGCTTCAATCTTTTCCCGGGTCCTGGACAATTCCTGATCGATGGTGTCAATCTCACTATTGACACTTTCCTGTTGATCCAGGTTTTCCTCAATTTTTTCTTCTGTTTCCTGTTTATCATCCTGCAGTTCGGATTTTTCCTTTTCGATTTCAGCTTGTTCGTTTTTCTTATTTTGGATCTTCTGCTCAAGTTCATCTTTGCTTTGAGCGGATACTTTCTGCCAATCGACAAGACCGGTGCCGAAAACCATTAACACAATGAGTATATAGGAAATAAATTTCCGCATTCTCGTTCTTCCCCTCCTGCTATATATGGTTCAAATTGGATTGTATTTGTATTGAATTATACTTTCAGGAATTTACGTACACTCATGACACTTCCCCAAATACCGATAAATGTTCCAATTAACAAAATAATGAGCGATAACTGCCATGCAAATGGGTTGAATGGCAATAACTCCACAAATGAGTACGTAATCTGATCCCCAAGAGTATTGTCCAGGTAATAGTATCCTATTAAAACAACAGTAATCGGAATAATAGCACCGAATACGCCGTGCAGCATTCCCTCAATGAAAAATGGCCAGCGAATGAAGCCGTTCGTTGCGCCCACAAGCTTCATAATGCCGATTTCTCTGCTTCGCGCCATGATCGTCAGTTTAATCGTGTTTGAAATAAGGAATATAGCAGTAAAGACCAATGCGGCAATCAAGACCAATCCAATATTCCGTGCATACTCATTAAATTGGAATAAACGGTGAATAACATCCTGACCGTAGTTCACTTCCTGAATATGATCCAGTTTATTGATCTGGTTGGCCACGTTTTCTGTATTGTTCGGGTCCTTTGCTTTGACAATATAAGCATGGCTGAGTGGATTGTCCTGTTCGAACATCTGCCAGGTTGAACCTTCTTCACCCATATCCTCGATTAATTGATTAAGCTGTTCATCTTTAGAGGCAAATACAACACTTTCTGTTCCATCCATCTGCTTAATGGACGTTCCCAGTTCCTTTATCTGTTCCTCATCTGCGGTAAGATCGATTAATGCTTCAATCTGAACGTCTTCCTCCAGACCTCCAGCCATATGGTTAAGATTCAGCATTAAAGCAAGAAATGCGCCTACCAGCAATAACGTCGTTGTTACTGCACCTATTGACGCAACTGTCATCCAGCCATTACGGAAGATGTTTTTGATGCCTTCCTTGAGATGGCGCTTGATTGTCCTAAGCTTCATAGCCGTATTCACCTCGATGTTGGTCACGTACGATTAATCCATCTTCAATTGCGATAACGCGTTTTTTAACCGTATTGACGATTTCTTTGCTGTGGGTGGCCATAATAATTGTCGTACCCCTCGTATTGATTTCCTCAAAAATCCGCATGATTTCCCATGATGTGTCAGGATCCAGGTTTCCAGTCGGCTCGTCCGCAATGACAATTTTAGGGTTATTGACAATGGCGCGTGCAATCGACACACGCTGTTGTTCACCCCCTGATAACTCATCCGGAATAAACCGTGCCTTATTCTTTAAGCCGACCAGTTCCAGCACATCCATAACCCGTTTGCGGATATTGCGGGGTGATTCTTCAATGACTTCAAGCGCAAACGCGACATTTTCATAGACTGATAGTTTTGGCAGCAACTTAAAATCCTGAAAAATAACACCAACATCCCGACGTAAAAATGGCACTCTCTTTTCTTTCAGGGTACTCAAGTCCGTATCATTAACGGTGATAGTTCCTTCTGTTGGCTTCGCTTCACGGTAGATAAGTCTGACAAATGTAGACTTTCCGGCACCGCTTGGACCGACAACATATACAAATTCACCTTGATCAATCGTTATATTAATCCCATTCAGGGCAGTAACACCATTGGCGTATGTCTTGTGAACGTCTTTCATTTTTATCATTTATATATCACCTTTTATCCATAATGTTGTATCTCTTAGTTGTAAATTTTTTGCACAAACCAGATCCGGAAAATCACCAGGAAAGTTCTTTTTCCCTTACGAATCTGGAAGTCAGTTCGAGTGAATCGGAGAATTTCGTCAATGATTCATATAACCCCGAATGATCTCAGTCAATTTTTTTAAAGACGTATCTTTGAACGCGCTTATCTATGTAATTTTTATCTATTATAACATTTTTCATCATAAATTTTAGGCATTTAATATTACATTTTCATTTCAATTTATATACCTGGGTTTAATCTTTGTAACATTTTATAAAAATAACGCGGATTTTGAAAAATACTGGAAAGAGATGGTACCTATAATTGCTGATGAAGATCCATTATCGGGGGAGTCGGGCAAAAACTAAAAAGTTTGGTCTATACCAATCAATAGACCAAACTTTCATTGAGAAATATTACTTTTTTTCTGCTAACCAATCGGCAAGTGTTTGAGCATCCTCATCTGACACATCTTGTGCAGGCATGCTTCCTTTACCATTTTGAATAATGTCGACAATTTCGTCAGCGGAATAATCTGCACCAACTGATGTCAGCTCAGGGCCTGCTCCGCCGGATAGGTCTGCACCGTGACATGATGCACAATTGCTTTCAAAGATTTCCTCGGCAGCTGCAGTGGTTTCGCCACCGCCATCACCGGCAGATTCGTCGCCACCAGTGTCACCGCCGCCATCATCGCCGCCTCCGCCACAGGCACCGAGCACAAGCGCCGTACCGAAGAGCATTGTCATTAACCCTTTTTTCATGTTAAATCCCCCCTAAGATAATTTAGTAAAAAGGTTTTCACACCTATTATAACCTAACACCGAAAAATTAAAACGACCAATGAGCCTTACAGATGGTTTAAATTATCGTCAAACCGGGACTTTAGCAAAATATGTCATTTTCAAGACTTTTTTAATCAATCCCGCATATAACTGGCAGTAGGCCCATAATTCGTGGGCCTACTGCCAGTAATGTCCGAGTCGGTTTGGGCCTTTACAATGCAGGTTGTAAAGGCGTTGCAACAGGGCAAGGAAAGCTCCGGCAGTGATGCATCGCACAAGAAAAAGTGCTTTCCTTTTTCGAGGACCCTGCGAACTCAGCCTAGTTAATCTGTGACCGCAAATAGGCGTCGATAAAAGGGTCTAAATTGCCGTCAATCACACCTTGTGCATTGCCTGCTTCAAGATTTGTTCGGTGATCCTTTACCATTGTATAGGGATGGAATACATATGAGCGAATTTGGCTTCCCCAGCCGATTTCTCGCTGTTCGCCTCGTATCTCATCAAGCTCCTGCTGTTGCCGTTCCAGCTCTTGTTGGTATAATTTGGATCGGAGCATTTTCATCGCACGTTCACGATTTTGAATTTGTGACCGTTCTGACTGGCACGTGACAATCGTATTTGTCGGCAAGTGCGTTATCCGGACCGCCGAATCGGTCGTGTTAACATGCTGACCTCCCGCGCCGCTCGCACGATACGTATCAATATGAATATCCTCATTTCTTATTTCGATATCCACGTCATCATCCATTTCTGGCGTTACATCACATGAAGTAAACGATGTATGACGACGTCCGGAAGAATCAAATGGTGAAATGCGTACAAGCCGGTGAACGCCTTTTTCAGCCTTTAGATAGCCATAAGCATTGTGTCCTTTAATCCACAATGTCACACTTTTGACCCCTGCTTCATCACCAGGTAGATAATCCAGTGTTTCGACCGTAAAGTTCTTTTTGTCAGCCCAGCGCTGGTACATCCTTAAAAGCATACTTGCCCAATCCTGTGACTCCGTGCCGCCAGCGCCCGGGTGCAATTCCAAAATGGCATTATTCTGGTCATACGGCCCGCTCAGCAGCATTAGCAGTTCAAAATCATTCATCTCTTTTCGCAATGTCGTTATGTCGTTTTCCAGATCAGCAAATAACTCCTGATCATTCTCTTCTTTAACAAGCTCATAGGATACCTCAAGATTTTCAAGCTTTTTTTCCAATGAGTCAAACCCTTGAACATAACTTTTAAGACTGTTGGCTTCATCAATCAGTTTTTGTGCTTTTTCCTGATCATCCCAGAATGTGGGATCAGTCATTTCCAGTTCCAGCTCTTTTATGCGTTCTCTTTTGTTATCTAAGTCAAAGAGACCCCCTAAAGTCATCGATTCGTTTTGTCATCTGTTCAAGTTCATTTCCAATTTCAACAAGTTCCATATGATTCACCTCAAAAAACTATATGATTATGTCAGTGAAAACACTCCCATCATTCGGGAGTGTTCCACATCAGTGGTATGGTTACGCACCGTGGCAATGTTTATATTTTTTGCCGCTGCCACATGGGCATGGATCATTCCGGCCGATATTCTCAGTCTTCACATACGGTTTCCGGGGCTTTTTCTTCTCTTGCTGGTCGCCGCCGGATACTGCTTGCGTGTTTTTCACAACTTCCTGTCGCTGCAGGTTATCGCGTATTTCCGCCTTCATGACATATTTGGCAACTTCTTCTTCAATCTCAACAATCATTTCCTCAAACATCTGGAATCCTTCTGCCTGATATTCCTGCAATGGATCATTTTGTCCATATGCACGCAGGTGAATACCTTGACGCAGCTGGTCCATCTGGTCGATATGATCCATCCATTTGGTATCAACCGTACGCAATACGATTACTTTCTCAAATTCACGCATTTGTTCAGGCGTCAATTCCTGTTCTTTCTCGTCATAGCGCACTTTGACTTTTTCCAGAATAAAGTCAATGATTTCTTCTGGCTCTTTGCCTTTAATATCATCTACTGTAATATCATCAGGATTCAACAAGTTGCCATGAACGTACTCAATAATCGTGTCAAGCTCCCAATTTTCATCGAGTTCATCTTGTGTATTAGCTTCGACAACACGTTCCAGCGTGGACTTGATCATCCCTTCGACAATTTCCCGTAAATCTTCAGTCGCTTCAATCACGTCAAAACGCTGTTTGTAAATAATTTCCCGCTGTTGCCGCAATACATCATCATATGAGAGGACTGTCTTACGGGCATCAAAGTTATTGCCTTCCACCCGCTTTTGAGCAGACTCTACAGCACGTGATATCATTTTGCTCTCAATCGGCTGTGAGTCATCCATGCCAAACCGATCCATCATCGAGCGCATATTATCAGAACCGAAACGCCGCATCAATTCATCTTCCATCGATAAATAGAACTGTGACATACCAGGATCTCCCTGACGTCCTGAACGCCCGCGCAGCTGGTTATCGATCCGGCGTGATTCATGACGTTCGGTACCAATGACGGCAAGGCCGCCCAGTTCCTTCACACCGTCACCAAGTTTAATATCCGTACCACGTCCGGCCATGTTTGTAGCAATCGTCACCGCACCTTTTTGCCCGGCATTTTCAATAATCTCCGCTTCCCTGTAGTGATTTTTTGCGTTCAGTACATTATGCGGGATTCCGGCCTTTTTCAGCATTTTGGAAATCAATTCGGATGTCTCAACGGCAACGGTACCGACCAGTACGGGCTGTCCAGCCTTATGTCGTTCTTTTATATCCTCTACAACTGCACGGAATTTACCTTCTACTGTCTTATAAATCATATCTGGTTTATCATCACGAATAATCGGCTCATTCGTCGGGATGGCGATAACGTCCATGTTATAAATATTACGGAACTCTTCTTCTTCTGTTTTTGCTGTACCGGTCATGCCAGCCAATTTTTGGTACATCCGGAAAAAGTTCTGGAATGTTATGGAGGCGAGTGTCATGCTTTCATTTTGGATCTGGAGTCCTTCTTTAGCTTCAATCGCCTGATGGAGGCCATCACTGTAGCGACGACCTTTCATCAGACGTCCAGTGAACTGGTCAACAATGATGACTTCGCCTTCCTGAACAACATAATCCGTATCGCGTTGCATTGAAACATGTGCTTTCAGTGCCTGATTAATATGGTGTGTCAACGATACGTGATTCAGATCAAACAAGTTTTCAACACTGAAATAACGCTCCGCTTTGTTGATGCCTTCTTCCGTCAATTGAACACCTTTTGTTTTCTCATCGTACGTATAATCTGTTTCCCGGTTCAATGTACGGACAAAACCGTTTGCCTGCTGGTACATTGCCGCTGATTTTTGCGCCGATCCGGAAATAATCAGCGGTGTTCGTGCCTCATCAATCAGAATCGAGTCAACTTCATCGATGATGGCAAAATTAAGCGGGCGCTGGACCATCTGCTCTTTATATAAAACCATATTGTCACGCAAGTAATCAAAACCAAACTCGTTATTAGTACCGTACGTAATGTCACTGTTATACGCTTCACGTTTTTCCTCTTTTGACATACCATTACCGTTTAGCCCAACTGTCAGGCCAAGAAAATTATAAAGGACACCCATTTCCCTCGCATCACGATCAGCCAGATAATCATTGACCGTAATGATATGCACGCCTTTTCCGGAGATCGCATTCAGATATGCCGGCATCGTGGAAGCGAGTGTCTTACCTTCCCCTGTTTTCATTTCAGCGATATTACCTTCATGCAACGCAATTGCCCCGGACAACTGAACAGGGAAAGGCCGCATGCCAAGTGCCCGTTTTGCACCTTCACGCACAACGGCATATGCTTCCACAAGCAAATCATCCAATGTTTCGCCATTTTCATAGCGTTCCTTAAATTCTTCAGTCTTCCTGCTGAGGTCGGAGTCGGACAGCTTTTCCATATCAGGTTCCAGAGCTTCAATCTGATCAACTTTTCGCTGTATTTTATTTAACTGTTTCTTATTGCCGTCACCAAAAATCTTTGTAAGTAATCCCGCCATATAAAACGCTCCTCATATGATTTGAAAAACTGAACTCTGCCATCATTTCCGCGGCAAAGTTTTGATAGTATCTATTATAGTAAAACGATTGGCATTTTATAGTCCACTATTTATGATAACGTATCTCAAATCGTATGACAACTTATTGAGGCGGCCGGGCAAGCAACTGTCAACATGTCAGCGGCCTATTAACCGCGGCCATTTTTTAATAGCAGGCACATATAAATCCGAAAGCAAAAGAACAGTCCGGGGATGAACTGTTCTTTTCGTGAGAGGAAGTCAAGGGGAACATGAGAGGACTATAACAGGAAGGCCTATGTAAATGAATAAGTATGTGATTGTTCCTGCTGCTTCCTGTCCAAATCTGCAAGACGACGATTGGTAACCGCAATGATTTCGACCAATTGTGCAATCGTTTCTTCATGCTGCCGTACTTTTCGGACTAACTCGTCATACTCGATTTCACTCACATAAGCACTTCCTTTCATCTTGTATGATTATGTTATAGCATAGAGTCGTTTATAAAAGCTAATTGCCATTTTTCGATTTCGGCTTGGTATTCGACATGTTTTTACCCATAAAATGCATTTTTCGACATGGCTTCAGTCGAATATAGGCCCATTCAAAATCCAAAATTAAATTTTGGTAATTTGTACGACAAACTTCGACATATTCTTGCGAGCTTTGTTTATAAAAGCGAACCTTATTGACACCTGGTGAACTTTCAATACGTTCTATTTAAAAGGCGATCCCACATTTCGGGATCGCCCACATACATTTTATGTCGTTAACTGTTCGGTTCAATCAATCCATATTTTCCATCTTTACGGCGATATACGACATTGGTATTGCCGGAAACCGCATTGGTGAACACGTAAAAGGCGTGACCCAGCATATCCATCTGCAATACTGCTTCTTCTGAATCCATTGGTTTTAGATCAAACTGTTTTTTACGAACAATTTCCAATTCATCCGATTCTTCTTGTTCATTTTTCAATTCAGCTTCTTTTTCCAGCTCAGCAAATATGTGTTTCGGAGAACCTTTTTGTCTAAATTTACGATTCACTTTCGTTTTGTACTTGCGGATTTGACGTTCCAATTTATCTACTACCAGATCAATGGCTGCATATAAATCAAGATGCTCCTCTTCAGCCCTGAGCAGCAGATTCGGCATTGGAATCGTAACCTCAATTCTCTGTTCATCGTTATAGACACTTAAGTTAACATGTACATCCGATGATGGTGGTGTATCAAAATAGCGTTCTAGTTTACCAATTTTCTTTTCGACATAATCCCGGATGGCCCCGGTCACCTCAATATTCTCACCACGAATGTTGTACTTCATAAAAAGTGTCCTCCTTTCATCCTTATATATTTATTATACTACATTACCACCCATTTTTCCTGTTTAAACGAACAATAATATAATTTAAGTGGAATGCAGGCGACTGAGCTATCCCGGGATCTGCACCGGAAGCATGTTGTCCGGCCATCAGGGTAACAAAAAAGCTTCTGTATCTGCAGAAGCTTTTTTGGTCAATTTTTGGTGTCCATGAACATACCGTCTGCTATTTTCACATTTTCATAGGGATTCATATAGGACCGATTGGATTTTTTCTGTTTTTTCACTTGTTTCATTTCCAGCTTTAAATCGTTAAACAACTGATTCAATTTTCCCTGGATTTGCTTATTAAGCGCTACTATATTTTTGCCCAGTTTTTGCTCATTGTCGGAAAATGGAGGGTTGATCGTTTCAAGTAGTTTTCCTCTTTTTTCGATCAACTCATTAACCCGTTCAATGACCTCATCACGATTTTTGGTATGAGCATCTTCTTCAAGTACTTGATCCAGCTGTTTTGTGATGTCCAGCAATGTCTGCAATTTATTCATTATACACGTGCACCCTGGGCATATTGTGACTGTCGCGTCTGTTTAATGACCTGTTTCCACGTATCGCGGAATTCGGTGACATAACGTAAAGCCTCTTCCAGGAAAGCAGTGTCATTTTTTATGTTGCCTTCTTTCAGCTGATGCAATATATAGTCATACAGCGGCATGAATTGCTGCGAGATTTCCACTTTAGGGTCCAGTGTCACCATTAATTCCTGGATAATGTTCTGTGCTTTTTGGATATTCGTATTTTTAGCTTCAATTTTTCCGTTGTCCATATCTTTCATAGCCTGTTTTATGAACTTGATGCAGCCATTGTACAGCATTAATGTCAAATCACCGCCTGATGCAGTGTTTACCGCATTGTTTTGATAGGCTTGATATGGTTTATTAATTGACATTCAAGCACACTCCTTGTCTTTGAATATTCATGGATCATTCGTTTACATCATTCTGCCGCCATACTTAAACTTTTGCTGACTGCTGATTCATCCGCTCTATGTGTACTTTGTTTTAGTAAATTGGCTCTAATGGCGGATTTCAACCTGGCCATTCACGTCTCAAACGCCGCTATCCATTCAGCAAAATCGTTCAGCCGTTTAATGAGTGTATCATTCTCCAGGGTATTTGTTCCCCCTAGCCTGCAAGCTGCTTCAACTTACCGATCGTTGAATCAAGTGCATCGTCAAGTTTATTGGGATATTCAGAAGTCGTTAAACCTTTTCATCTGTTAAAAAACCCATAAATTCAGCCATCGCGGCATACATATCGAGCATTTTCTCCGGTGGAATTTCCTTGATAACCTCTTTCGTTTCCCGGTCGATGACCTTGACATAATAATCATCAAGTTTTTCATGAAGTTCAAATTTCAAATTGGTCCGTATCGGTTTCATCAATTCATTGATTTGAGACACAATATTGTCCGCTTGATCGGAATTGACTGACTTCTCATCTGGCGGCGCCATGTTATTGTTATTTTTTGCTGTATTATCCTCTGCCGATAGCATTTGCTTGTTGTACTGTTCATTTTGCAAGGGGTGAATTGGTGCTGGTTCATTTTCTATTTTCATTGCCCATGCACCTCCCATTATGTTTAATTTACTATTTATATCGGCCGGAAAAATAAATAGTTAAGGCTTCCCTGTCACTTCTTTCATTTATCTTTCGGATGCAGGAGATTCAGAATATCCACTGACAATTTGGCCGCTTCATTATTCTGTTTCTGGATATCGAGATAAACTTCTTTGCGATGAATATCAACTGACTTCGGTGCTGATATCCCCAGTTTCACCTGATCGCCTTCCAGACCCAGCACTTTAATTTCAATCTCATCATCAATTTGAATCGATTCATTTTCCTTTCGTGTCAGCACAAGCATCATTATTCCCCTTTCACCGATGTGGAAACAGAAGGAATAGCAGCTTTTGACGGATAGGCATCGGTATTTAATATGTACTGCTTTCCCCGGTTATTTTGGACATTGATGATGAGGGGCGCTTTCAAATTAAGGGTACTTGTATCAAACGGATCTTTTACCGTTAAAATGCTCAGCACAACCACATCCTTATCATTCTTAAGCTCCAGACTGCTTACCAGATTATCATCCAGATCAATCACATAATCTTGATAAAAGAAGTATGGGTTGACAACAACAAACGCAACATTAGCAGTTTGTGTTGACTGTAATATTTGATAAACAGACGTCTCTGACAAGTTTAATAGAGCAAACTCCTTTTCATCAACAAAACCCGGTAAACCTGACGGAAAATGAATAACGCTCGTATCAGCAATTTCCATTTCACCAAAATATTTTGTCTGTATTTGCATTCCAGCCATCCTTTCTTATACGGAATCGGAGAAAAGGTTGACAAATCCAATTTGCAAATCCTGATATTGTCGCATGCTGACGGACACATCACCAGTAGCGTACGTATGTACCGGCTTTTGCGGCTGTACATGAATAATCGGTTCATTAACCTTGACATCAATTTGAACTTCCGATGGCTCATAATTGGTTTTCACGGCAAAATGTGATGGAATAAATTTTATACCGATACGCTTCATCTGATCAAAAGCATTTGTGATAGCCTGATTCGCAATCGGATTGCCTGCATTTTCAATTTTCATCAGTTCAGCGCCTTGCCGGGCACGGCGGGCAGTTCCTTCCATGGCAGCCTTATGACCTTCATCGACAAACTTTTCAATTCGTTTGGATATGTGCATCAAGTTCAAGTCTTCCCAGGCCTCTGTCTGATCGATCGTTAATTTTGATGGTTTTGTTGTAATTGAAAGATCGGCCTTGGGTTGTTGAATCGACATTTCCGCTTCTGGTTGCTGAATTCTCTGTTGAGGCGGTGTTTTCTGTATTTGGATCTTTGCCATTTGGGATTCCAGCCGGATTTGCGGTAATTGCATGACAATCAATCCTTATTGAGTTATTATAAATCAAGCCCTGTGCCATATACGGACAGGGCTGAAAGACTGACTAGCGCAGAAAATCAATAAGTGTCGGCTGAATGATCCTGCCTCCCACCGACAAGGCAGCACGATGGACGCTTTCCTGTGTAATCAGCTCAGTAATAGCCTTTTCATAATCAATATCTTCATTTTCCGACATGGTCTTCTTCGCACTTATCGCTTGTTGTTCGAGACGGTTTTCAACTAATTCCAGACGATTCATGCGTGCTCCGAGGTCTGCACGCGCGTTGATCACGCCCTGAATATTGTCATCCAGTGTCTCAATACTGCTTTCAATGGCTTCCTGATCATTGCTTTCCAACGCATCAATGAAGTTTGGTATGTCCGTGTTGAACAATTCGTCATTAAAAACGTCTGTTCCATCAACATTTACCTGAAGTTTCGTTCCGCTCGTAACCTCAATCATAACCGGTGTTGTATTGCCGGAAACAACCAATTCGCCATTAACATCGGTAACAGGCTTTGTATCGGTGGCGGTCCCGTTAAATATATATTTGCCGTTCACATTCGTGTTGGCAATATCGACCAGATGCTCTTTTAACTGCTCAACTTCTTCTTTTATATTCTGCCGTTCTTCCGCATCATATGTATCATTGCTTGCCTGGACTGCGAGCTCGCGCATTTTTTGCAATGCCTTGGTCGCCTTATCCAGAGCTGCATCAGAATTGTCCATCCACGTGTGCATTTCATTTGTATTCCGTTTAAATTGTTCAACTTCAGTCACTTGAGTACGGTATCCCATTCCTTTCATCGCAATAACCGGATCATCGGATGGACGATTGATCTTCTTACCTGTCGACAGCTGCTCCATATAGGTGTTCAATTTGGAATAGCTGTTTGACAAATTGTTAATCATATTATTCGAGAGCATACCTTGTGTTATGCGCATCGTTTTAACCTACCTTCCGACTAATCCCATATTATTAATGACACGGTCTATCATTTCATCAACTGCTGTCATGCTGCGGGCGGCAGCATTATAAGCGTGCTGAAACTTGACCATGTTGGACATTTCTTCATCAAGCGATACCGAACTGACCGACATCCGCTGCTGTTCAACCTGTGACTTAAGCGTTCCCGTATTTTCTGTCATCCTGTTGGCCTCCTGTGCCATAACGCCCAAGTCGCCAATAACCGATTCATAGTAGCTTTTGACAGATGTATGATCACCTAAATCCTGAAGCGGCGTATCAAATACATCCGCCAAATCGGACGCATTGCCACCATCACCGGCTCCGGTACCATTGCTTGCTGCTATCAAATCCGGGTCATCCAAAATTGCCTCATTCACTGTCATGTTTCCAGCGGCCTCTTGTCCGGAGGCGTTTTGGAAAAAGTCTTCTATTCCTTGATTGCCATTCAGATCGGCACCATCATTGTGAATATCGTTGAATGCCTTTGCAAACGCCTGAGCCATCGTATCCAGATCGTTTAGCATCTCCGGATAAATACCTTTTGTTTCACCATTTTCCGAATAGCCATATGATTCGACCAGCCCTTTTAATGAACCGGTTGAAGCCAATCCGGACAACGTCAATGACTCACCGTTCACCGAAATTTCATCGATGGGTTCATAACCATTCCCGGTATAACTGACAGTTATCTCGTTAAAACCTAATTCACCATTGGCTATATCGCCACTGACCAAGACAGGAGCATCGACAGGATTGCCATTTTCATCCGCAAGTTTGATTGTCGCCAGACCATCAGCAATATCCAACGCACCGTCACTGCTTTTGGTGTAACGGACATCAATATTGACAATGCCTGACAATTCATCAATTAACCGGTCGCGCTCATCGTACAAGTCGTTTGGCAATTGTCCATTTGTTTCGACATTTTTTACCTGCTCATTAATGGCGTTAATCTGTCTGATGAGCGAATTGGCGTCTTTTACCTCGACATCAATTTGCTTCCTCAAGTCAGTACGTATCGAGCTTAAGGAGTCAGATAAATAATTAAATGTATCCGATACGGCAAGTGCCCGCTGCGCTACAACAGACCTGGCACCGGCGTCTTCGGGATTGACGGCCAAATCTTGCAATGACTGCCAAAACTGATCCATTGTTTCAGACAGTCCGGTTTCCGAGGGTTCGTTCATTAAATGTTCCATACGGCTGAGTGCATCTGCCTTCGTACTCCAGTATTCGGATTTGCTGTTTTCAGCACGGAATTGATGATCAAGAAATTGATTCCGGATCCGCTCTACTGTACCGGCTTCTACACCGGTTCCCATTTGCCCGGCCATTTCCGGACGGTTGCGGGATGCCGGCGGAAATGGTGAGGAAGACTCAAAGTTTACGCGTTGGCGTGAATATCCATCTGTATTCGCATTTGATATGTTATGACCGGTCGTATACAATGCCGATTGCTGGGCAAATAAGGCCCGTTTCGCCATTTCCAGTCCATGAAAAGTGCTCATCGGTTTACTCCTTCCGTCTCTAACTATGCTTTGGAATCAAAAACAGATCGCTCCGGTGAACCGGCCGTCTGTTTTTGGCCATAGTTCCTATTTCGTATCGAAGGCCGCATCATGTCAAGTGACAACTCAACAAATTGCATTGACTGGCGGATCAATGCCTGATTCAGCTCTTCCTGTTGTTTCAATTGGGTGATTGTATTGGTCAGTTTGACGGTTGTCGTTTCGAGTTCGTTTTTTTCCTGTTCATCCCCTACCGTCTCCAAAATAGCTGTTATGGTTGGCTGATGCAGTGTGATTCTTTCACTCTCCAGCCACTTCTCAACAGCCTTTTGACGGCTTTTTTCAGCCTGCTCCAGTGCCTGTACAAATTTATGTTCCTTGACAAGCAATGACTGCAGTTTATCAACTGATCCTTCTTTGATCATTTCCGTTTTCTTCACGGCTGTATCAAGCAAACCTTCATGCAGCTTCATCAGCTTTTCCAATGCTTCTATAATCGGCTCAACGGACAAGTTGGCGTCCTCCTTTAAGATTGTTTCGACCAAAAATCAATCATTTTTTGTGCGGTCTTTTCATGATTGATCCGGTAGTCACCTTTATCGACAGACTCTTTTATTTGCTGAACATAAGCTGCACGTTTCGAATCCACTTTTTTATTTTCCAGCATTTCTTTTGCCTGACTGGATATTTCCAGCTGATCCTTCTTTCCGGCGGCTTTCGAATGGTCCATCTGCTTTTGCATCTGGTATTTATATGGATTAAAGCCTGATTGATCAGGACCATATATCTTCATGAAAATCACCTCTAGTCTATGTGA
>Ga0079226_10002252_pt1 | contig 14851 bp, 15 predicted proteins | sample Poulit2014_FD_76345 | JGI IMG/M metagenome (GOLD analysis project Ga0079226, IMG submission 76345) | Agricultural soil microbial communities from Georgia to study Nitrogen management - Poultry litter 2014 | ecosystem: Environmental > Terrestrial > Soil > Agricultural land | place: USA: Georgia... | reverse complement strand
CGGGTAGAAATTATCCATCTGAGTGGCGATAGTTATAGAATGAAGCATAGAAAATCTATATTTGAGCAGAAAAGTGTAACAAATTAATCGGCGTAAACTGTTCCATTTTATTTGACGGTTACATAAAGGATGACTTTAATATGAAACAAACGGTAGAACAACGATATATTGTCGAAAAATCGATGAAAACCGATGTAATTCCTAAAGAAAAGAATAAAATGTTTAGCAAAACAGATGAACAAAAAGATGTTTTAAAAACATTTAGCAATATGAAAACGGCATTACTTGAGGCACATCAAGCAGTACGTCAGTTACAAGTTAAAAGTCCAAATAACGAGCAACTTCAGTTAGCGAATACAAGATTAAATACCGTTACACAACTGATGCACGAAATTAAAATAGCCACTCCGGAAACAATGTTTAACCTATCGCAAGGGCAAAAACAGCAATTCAAACAACTAGATTATCAAATCGAGCAGGCAGCAGGTACACTTAATTCACTACAACAAACGTTATCAACGTATTAAAGACGTTGTTGATCATAATATTCCGGCAAAATATTTGTAAGGATTTAACGTGAAGCGTTCATCACCGTTTTGATATGACTATAATCCTTAATCGTATCAACATCATAAACGGTATTTACGTCGTGATTGTCAAGGGGTAGGAGAATCCCGTTATCCATGTTTTTTTGAATAATATTTAAAGCCCCTTGATCGCCTGATAAATCGTATATGCTTGTGAACAATTTATTTGAAATAAGCATAGGAGGACTTATGGTTGTATTTGATTTATATCCGACAAAAGCCGCCTGTGGGTTTTTATTAAAAATATTAATAAGCTTATTAATAACCGTTGTAGTAATCAAAGGTTGATCAGCTAGCATCACAATAATAGCCTTTGCCTTATTTACCTCGGCAGTCTTTAATCCGCATATTAAAGACTGAGATAATCCATGATGAGCATTAATACAAACGTTTATTACCCATTTATCCGATTGTTTAATTTGCGTTGTTATCCAAGATAAATCACCTTTATCATTCGTAACTACAACAACTTTTTTAAGATTTGACTGAATCGCCGCACGCAGCCCATGAGCGCCCAGCGGTTTATCTAAAAGAGGCGCAAGTAACTTATTACTACCAAATCTACTACTTTTCCCCGCCGCTAGATATACGCCAATTATTTTCTGTTTGTTCAACGTTTGATACTCCTCTTTTTACTTGAATGAGCTCCGCAATGATGCTAACGCTAATTTCATTTGGCCCCTCTGATCCGATTGACAAGCCAACAGGTGATTTAATAAATGGAGGAACTTCTTTACCATTTAATAATCGGGAAGTACGCCTACTAGGTCCAAGTACACCAAGATATTTTAACTGATTAGTCATTAACAGTTGCAACAATTGTTTGTCTTTCTGAAAATCGTGCGTCATAATGATTGCATAATCGTGTTTGTTTATTTGGAAACTATCTATGTGGTGGACAAAATTTACGTTAGGGAATCGTTTTTTACAAAGCATTTCTGGACGCCAATCCCACATAAAAACAGAAAAACCAGTTAGATTGGCTAGTTTTACTAAAGGTTCGACATCTTCGCCAGCGCCAAAAATAATTAATCGAGGTTTGGCTTTCATGAAATGATAAAATTTCCCGTTTACAATTCGGTTTAACTTCTTACTTGGGATATTGCGTGTCTGTAGATTGTTTGCATCATTTACCCTATAAGTAGTGTCGATAGAGCCAGGGACTAATGCCAAATTTTTAATTGCAATAACATTAAATCCCCGCTGTAGATTAGTATAGACTTTTAATATATTACTTCGCATTGCTTCTGTCACTTTTTCCAATAAAATATGGACTTTTCCGTTACAGCCGGCTCCGCGCCCCCAACCTAAATCATCTTCCGCACTCATATCGTATGAAACTTGTAATGATACTTGTTCCGTATTATTTAATAAGTTTTTTGCTTTTATTGATAAGTCATCTTCCAAACAGCCAACACTTATAAGGCCAACTTGATTTCCTGATTCAGTAAACAACATACTCGTTCCTTCTTTACGATAGGCAGAGCCCTCTACTTTAATAATTGTAGCTAATACCATTGTCTCTTCAGAAGTGGTTATATAACTTAAAATATCTGTTATATTATCCATTTGCACGCCTCATTTGCAACAGTTGATTAACTGTTTGTTTTATTTCTTCATAACCTGTACATCTACATATGTTAGAATCAAGCCATTCATCAATGACTCTCTCATCAGCATTTGGATTAGATTCAATAAGTGAAAGACAATTTAAAATATATCCCGGGGTACAATAACCACATTGGATTGCCCAATTTTCAATAAAGTGTTGTTGTACATCGGAATTTGCTAGTCCCTCAATCGTTGTAATGACATGATCTTCATGCTCAACGGTTAATGTATGACATGAATTTAATGGCAGTCCATTGACTAGTACAGTGCAAGCTCCACAATCACCATTATTACAGGCAGGTTTAGCCCCAGTTAATCCGAGTTGATGTCGTAATGTATTAATTAATGTATCCGCATTTCTTACATATACTTCTTTTTCGATTCCATTGACAGTAAATGTAACGACTTGCTTAGTCATTTCGCCAACTCCCCCATTCGTGACATTATTTTCATTAGCATTTGTTTAAATACAAATGAACGATAACGTTCTGAAGCATTCATATCATCTAGAATAGGTGCGGGTATTGAATTTAGGATGTTTTGGACTCGCATATCTTCCGATGTCGTTCGATCACTGATTATATTGTCTATTGTTTTTAACCGAAATGGAAAATCACATAAACCGCTAAATGCGACGCGTGCTTCTCCATCTACAAACAGCGCAGAACTAGTTAAAATCGGATAATTAACACTGGATTGTTTGGTTCTTTTCTCCTTGTAAAAAGGCTGTTTAGCTATTGCCACATCAGTATTAATTTGGACGATAAATTGTTCGTCTTTTAAATGGTTAGATTCAGAAAACACCTCTGAAATACATCTGTTTTCTAACCCGTTTTTTGTCGCTATCGTTACATTACTGCTCGCAACTAAAAGTGGGAGGAGAGCCTCCTTATATGGTAGATTACTCATTATATTCCCACCGAGAGTAATTTTGTTTCTAGCCGTCTTTGTTGCTATATTCCTTGCTACCTCAGAAAGTAAGGGAAATAAATTGGCTTCGATAATATCAGTTAGGGTTACTGCGGCTCCAATGATAATAGTTGAACTAGTTTGAGTAAGTGTTCGACACTCGGGAATGCTATTTATGTCAATAATGACATCAGGTTGTACCTCATTCATACGCGCTCGACTAATAAACTCTGTACCCCCGGCAAAGTACATACTATTTTTACCTGCTTCCCTTTGTTTCATATATTCATTTATTGCATCTTTCCATGTTTGTGGCTTTTTATATTCAAAATCAAAACTAATCATTGTTCACCTCTTGGATTGTTTCCCAAATTAATTCTGGTGTTAATGGAAGCCTATTTAACTCGACATCACTCGCGATTGATAAACTGTTTGCCAATGCTCCCGCCATACCAATAACCCCATATTCATCAATTCCACGTGCCCCATACGGCCCATCGATTAAAGGAGTTTCAATAAAGTCAACCTTATATTCAGGAGATTCACTTGCACGTAAAATATCATAACTTCTCAATTGTGGATTCAATACTTTCCCATATGTATCGAACATAAACGTTTCTCTGCTTGCCCAACTTAAACCTAAATACATGCCACCGCGCATCTGTCCTATTGCTGCTTTAGGATTAATGACTTGGCCTACATCAAGAACCGTTGCCGCCTGTATAATTTGATACGTATGTTCCTTTGGATCGTATTCAACCTCAATAGCTTGGGCGCCGACCGTCCATTGTGGCCCTGGTTTCCCGTAACCAGTTTCGGGATCAAGTGGGGTTAAATGGCGAACTATATGTGATCCCTCTCCAACGATTAAACCGCCAACCGAATTACCGTCTGGATATTTATATCCAACGGCAACATCTTTTATGTTGATATAATATTCAGGACTATCTTTTATAAATACTTTTCCATTGGCGACATCGACATCAGCTGGAAGACATTTTAACGCGATAGACCCAATTTGTCTTAATTGGAAAATTGCATCCTCAGCTGCAGCCTTAATAGCACGTCCGGCGATATACGTCGTACTACTTGCTACTGTTTTCCATTGATGAGGGTCATATTTTGTATTCACATTTATCGAAACATGAATTTTATCAATATCTAATTGTAATTTTTCCGCTAAAATTTGCGCCAATGCCGTTTTCGTTCCTTGACCATGTTCAATGGCAGCACAGTTTAAGTTAACACTGCCATCCGTATTAAAAATTAATACCGCACCAGCAGTTGCATTTGGTGGTGTGCTTGAAGTTTTCCAAAAGGCGCTTATCCCTTTAGTTCTAATTTTCCCATCTTTTTTAACATCTTTTATCCCTTCCTCCCAATTAACGAGATTCTTCATTTTCCTGATACAAGCCGAAACGTCACCAACATTGCTAGCATTAAGATTCGTCTGAGTTGGTGTTGTATGTCCAGGTTTAATGGCATTTATCAATCTTAATTCAACTGGGTCAATAGTTAACTTTTTTGCTAGTTGATCCATTGATCGTTCCATAGCAAAGGTTAACTCCGGGTGACCAAATCCCCGGAAAGATGTCGCATATGGCATGTTCGTATAGACGCAATATGAATTACAATGTACGTTCTCAATATTGTAAGGACCTGTGCAATCTACCGCACCAGCTTTACTCATTCCGGGACCCATATCAGAATAACCACCTGTATTAAAATAAAATTCATAAGATGCAGCTGTTAATTTCCCGTCACGAGTCGCCCCTAATTTAACGGTCGCTTCTAGTCCAATATGTACAGGAGAAGAAATCATATCTTCTTCTCTTGTATTAACAAGTCTTACGGCTCTTCCCCCAACAGCATTAGACGCTAAATAAACGATAAACTCTAACTGAACGCAACCCTTACCTCCAAACGCCCCTCCAACATAGGGCGTTTCTACTGTAATTTTCCCTGCATCTATATTGAAGAAGGTACTTAATAGTTTCTGCACATAAAACGGTCCTTGTGTTGATGAATAAATTTTAACATTACCATTCTCAAAAATTTCCGCTTGTGCAACTCGTGGTTCGAGTGCTACGTGGTCTGCAGGGTTGAAAGAGTAATACGCTTCAATAGTTACATCACTTTTCTGCCATCCCTCTACCATATTCCCTTTTCGTATTTTTGTTAAATTTGCAATATTAGTCTTAGGGACAGCGTGAACATCCTTAACCATCACTGTATAATCCCCTAAATTTTCATGTATAAGTGAAGCATCACTTTTTATTGATTCTTGTGGTGACAAGATAACTGGGAGATCTTCATATTCAACCTCGATTAAAGTCGTAGCATGTTTCGCCTGGTGTTCCGAATCGGCAATGACAACAGCAATAGGTTCACCGAAATAACGCACTTTTTTATATGCAATAGGAGGTCTATCGGCAATTAATGGTCCTACTTCATAAGGGAAGTCATCGCCTGTTATTACTGTATGAACTCCAGGGGCTTGCAATGCTTTTGTTATATCAACTTTTTTTAAACGAGCATGTGCGCGAGAACTTATATACATTGCCGCGCTTAAAACACCTCGTTCAGCATAATCATTCGTATATTTTGCCTTACCGTGAGCCTTATCCTTTACATCTATTCTAGGGATATCTTTTCCGACATACGTTAACTGTTTTGAAATCAATTAATTCACCCTTGCGTTTAAAATTATTTGTCTATCGTTTTCGTTTTCTAAAGTATGCTGTAGCTATAAGTTAATAAATGTAAATCTATTGAGTAATTCATAGTCACTATTCGTTTAATCGATCTAATATATCCCCAACGATTTCCTCACCGAATTCCTGCCATTCATTTTTATTCGGGATGTGGCCATCTTTATCAAGTGGCTTTTGGAATTGACCGAATCCTGAAGCGGAGAGAAGTGCTGAACTATCTTTTGCTAATCCGAGGTTAACGACATGCTTAATGACAAACGGTTTTTGGAACTCGATTAAGGCATCACGGTGATCCAATTGTCCTTCGATGACTTTAAATGGCATCCGCAAATAAATAGTTTCGCCCGCTTCACGTTGAAGAACTCCATCAAACATGCCACTATCATATTCCCAATTTCCACCCATATGAAATCCAAACTTCTTAAGATACGTTTCGGCCTCTCCGAATGACAATCGTTCGCCTTCAACATTCGTATTTAAATGAATCATATTAGATTGACTCCTTTATTTTTTTAGTTAGTATAACCGGTGTGAGGAATTAAATACCTTGTGTTGAATCTTCAGGAGAAGTTATGAGAAATGAAGGTTTATACCATAAAGGAATGAATGTTTTGTTTCGGAAAAATCATTAAGTATAAGTGAGTTGAGGCCCATTGGGGAAGGTGGTTAATAGAATTAAGTCCATATACTTATAATAGAAATCCGAACATAATCGTTGATTGATAAGGGATAAAGATGCAACGGATTACACATCATAATAAAAACAAATTAAATAGGTGATCAAATGAAGATAATTTTAGTAGCTTTGAGTATCGTTATTCCTTTACTCATGTATTATATCCATCATAAACAACCCAAAATCAACATGTTATATCATCTTATCGCGTTAATTGCGGTAATTACATTTGGAAACATTGCTGCCTTATCTATTTATCAAATAATAAACGAAAAAACCGTATTCACAATGGATATTCATGGACTATTTTTAAATCCACTTTTTCTCTTATCTGGTGCATATATTGGAGTGTATCTTTTATATCAGTTATTAGTTGTTTGTGTGAACTCAGTAAACAGATAGAAGACAAGTATGTGTTAAACAATGTAGGGGATGTTTTCTGATGTATAATATCATTTATTTTTTACTAGGGATTTGTTATGTGACGCTATTTATATGGGGAGTTAAGTTATACAAAGGTGAAAGGAAAAAGAATGAAACCATTTTTCTTTTATTTGTCATTGCCGGATTAGCATATGATAATTTTGTACTCATGTCTGGCATGTTGATTGGAGGGGGACCGTTTTTAAAATCGTTAAATATGATAAGATTTTGGATTCATATGTTGTTTACACCAACGCTTATTTTATTCATCTGGAGAATTAGTCATCAGTTAAAACTAATCAGTATAAATGAAAAAATAGTGAAAATAGGAGCATACTTTTTAACAGTCGGAATAATTATCTATGAATATATTACTAAAGTCATGGCATTACAATTACAATTGAAGCATAAGCATGGGGTTATATTTTACGAACCTGTTAATCAGGATAATAACATTCTGCTAGTAATAGTCGTTACGATAGTAGTCGGATTAGTAGCAGTATTACTATTAAAAAAGTTTCAGGTCTGGTCTTTATTAATCGGTGTTTTGATCGTTATGATAGGGGGATTGTTAACTATCTGGATGAAAAAGTTCCCAATCATGAATTTGTGCGAGTTATTTTTTATAGGGTCTTTAATGAAAACAAAAATGTTTCAAATGGGTCACTCACAAAGCGTGACTGAGAACCGTTAACATGTATTTTTTAATTTATTGTTCATCTTCCCAAGCTTTCTGTAATGCTTGTTTAAAAATATTTACATATTGAGCACCTGAAAGGGCAAGCTTTCTATTAAAAACAAAAAAGGGAACACCTGTAATATTAAATTGTTTCGCTTCATCTAAATCAAATTGTACCTCGTTAGAATAGTTTGCCTCATCGTGTAAAACCGCACTAACTTCATCACTTTTTAACCCAATATCAGTAGCGATTTGGATAAGTGTATCAACATTTCCGATATCTTCTGCGTTCGTAAAATGCGCTTCAAAGAGTTTCTCGGTTATTGCTACGTTTTTATTATGTGTAAGCGCATATTTAGCAAGCCGATGTGCGTGATATGTATTAGTTGGTTTTGCAGAGTCAAAGTGTAAATCTAAACCCGTTATTGTTGCAATCTTCTTTATATTTTCAGTCATTTCTCTTGCACGTTCAATACTGCCGAATTTTTTAGCAAGGCTTTCAAAATAATCTTCTCCTTGATAGGATGTAGCATGCGGATCGAGCTGAAAACTTTTAAACTCAATTGAGACATGTTCACGTTCAGGGAAAAGTTCCAATGCTTGTTCTAAGCGTCGTTTTCCAATATAACAAAAAGGACAGACAAAATCAGACCAAATTTCAATTTTCATTGTAAAACCTCCGTCTATTAAATGTATTTTCTATAGTTTAGTCATATTGACAAATGGTATGGTAGTATTGAGTCTTCCGTTAATTCGCTTAACATTTAAGTTTTTACCTTGTAACCATTCGGCAAATTTCATCATATAAGGTAACCGATCGCCACCTAATGCAAAGCCGATTTGTAACGTTTGTGGGTAGTAAATCGCTGTATGGATTGTACCTGACCATGCACCATAATTAGTCGAAAAAACACCCCGTTCAGAATTATTCATCATCTTAAATGCATCAAACGAATTTATAACGGTCGCCTGTTGTTCTGACATTTCTTGTTGACGACGAATTGAATCGTCCATCCGATAACGGTTTTCCTCTGTTAATTTTATAAAATGGTTCGTACATACAATTTCATTGTGTACCGCTATATTTCGAGGAGAAGCTTCTACGACAGCTGAAGTTCCAGTTGCATCCAACAGTGGATAACTAAACGAATGTCTGTGGGGAATTTCTTTTAGTAGATCAATTGCATCATCAACTGTTGCACAAGTTTCTAGAATAACCCGCCCAATCATATTACACATAAATCCGTCAGCCGATTGTTTCGTATTAATGAAATTGTACCCCATCGCGAGTCCCTTTTCATTGATTCCGTCCATCCGTCCGGTGACTTGCATTGTTGGACCAACGGAAGCATATCCACCATCTGTTGGAGCAAATAAAACAAATCGACCTTCATAACTAAGTGGATCATTATCATAATTACGAACCATATACTCCTTAGTCGAAAAAATGGAACACCCACTACGCACGTATTCTAGATAATATCCGCCGAAATAACGAATGGCTTCCTCTGAACTTATTTGTAAAGCATCCCGCAAGCCGTTAATTTCCTCCCAAATATGAGGTGAAAATTTCGTCATCATTCGTTTAAATTGTTGTTTATCAATATTAAAACGATGAGTAGGACGGGAAAACCATTGCTTCATTCGATTATACAAAATGTTACCTTCCTTTAATAGGTCACCTTGCATAACACCAAATTCATAATGGCTTCCTCGGAATTGTATAACGTCCGTGTACACATTTATCATAAAATGAATACCCCTCTTAAAAGTAATTTAGACAGTTCATTGATTATCGTTATTGTATCTTTAATATGTAGCGGTTGCAATAATTGCATATAACATCATTTCCAATTGAAAATTCCTTTTAACACTTTAAAAAGGTAATATTGACGAGTTATTTAAGTAATGTTATTATTTGGAAAAGCAAACAATTAAAGTTCTTAAGTTAAAAAGTATGGGATGGGTGAAACCGATGGATAAAAAAACAACAACTGTAAAGAAAAAGTACGACCGCATCGCAACTATCTTCGATTTAGTTGACCATATGATATTACCCTCTTGGCGAAAAAAACTGCTGAAAAACTTAGAAGGATATATTTTAGAGGTTGGCGTTGGAACCGGGGCAAATTTACGTTACTATAATGAAAATGCTCACGTAGTTGGAATTGACTTTAGTCGAAATATGTTACGTAAGGCGAAAGAAAAAGTACATGAAACTGCAGCGAAAGTAGAATTAATCGAAATGGATATTCAAAATATGGACTTTCCTGATCATATGTTTGACTATGTCGTATCGACGTGCGTTTTTTGCTCCGTTCCAAATCCGGTTGTAGGACTACGGGAAATTCGACGAGTGGTAAAACCAAAAGGTAAAATTTTGATGCTTGAACATATGCGCAGTGAAAACCGTTTTACTGGAAAAATATTAGACATCGTTAATCCGCTAGCCACTTTTGTATCCGGGGTGAACGTGAATCGAGAAACAGTGAAAAATATTGAAAATGCTGGGATGACAGTTCACAGTGAGCGCTATTTAATGACATCGATCATGCGAGAATTGATTGTTATACCCAATAAATAAGTGTCAAATTTCAAAATATCAGTTCTTCATTTTACTTAAAGTTTTTCATTATGTGTATTAGGATAGATGTAGGTGGGGTTTTGTATAGAAGAAGGTTAACATACAAAATATCCTTGTTTTATATTTCGATTTAAATGGCAAGATAAATTTGTTTTGAACAATATTAGAGGAGGAATCATTGATGTCAACAGATCGTTATCAAAAAGGAATGGATAAATTAAAGGAACTTATTCTCGAAGAAGGGGATCGTCCAAATGGTCATATGGATATCGGGGAAGGGTTTAAAGATATCGCTCCGGATTTAGAAGATTATGTAGTGGAGTTTGCGTTTGGTGATGTGTATGCTCGTCCAGGTACAGATAATAAACAAAAAGTTATCGCGACGATTTCAGCTCTCGTAGCGCAAGGTTTACCACAAATAGGGATGCATGTAAAAACAGGACTAGCTGTAGGACTGAAGCCAGAGGAAATAGTAGGAACAATCATGCACTTAATTCCATATTGTGGATTTCCGAAAGCGTTGAATGCATTACGATCAGCTCAAGAAGTGTTTAATGAAATGGGTTTAAAAGTGGATACGTCAGACGTTAAGTAAATTTTCTAACATTAAAAAAAATGAATAAGTGAGTTTTAACTAATAGTTCCTATTCAGAGCAATGTATACTGAATGAGGAACTTTTTTTCGTGCTTCAAAGTATATGCGCTCATCGTTACGCTATCTTAAAACCTTCTGAATACTCCTCGTTCTATTATCACAAATCACATAAAATCGACCTATAAGTTTTCCAAAATGGGTATGATCACAAGATAAATATCATACGGAAACATTTTTTGAGCCTCAAATGATCGATTGTAAAGATTTAACCTAAATTTAACCTTTAACATTTATAATAAAATTGATAGTCACTATTTGAGAAAACGACTCTTGAGGGCTTTATAGATTAATAAACTATCATTAAAATACGAATGTCATTAGTCTCTAACAAATTATCGGTTGACTGTGCTATTATTTAAAACAGGTAGAAAGAAAAGTTGCCCTTTTTTGGTCGCATTTTCATGATTATCATTAAAAATTATATAATATGGAGGGGATACCATGTGGATAATTATTATTTTATTAATTATAGGATTCTTTTTTCTCGTTTTCCTCGGTATAGCGGGTTACGGCATTTTTGTATATAACTCATTCGTCACGCTACGGGAGCGAGTATATAACGGAAAGGCACAAATTGCCGCACAAATTGAATCACGCTGGGATGCGGTTACCAATCTAATATCTGCCACTAAACAATATGAAGCGCATGAAGCAGGTGTGCTAGAAAATATTACAGCGCAACGTTCAAGTATCGGACGCGACAGTTCAATGATGGATATTGAGGAAAACGATGCACAACTGAACAATATTGTCGGGAGATTAATTGCGATATCTGAAGCTTATCCAGAGTTGAAGGCGAGCGAAGTATATAAGTCAACGATGGAAAGCGTTAATAAATTCGAGGATAATGTACGTCATTCGCGAATGATTTATAACGATGTCGTCACCCAATTTAATCGTAAACTAAGACAGTTTCCTACGAACTTTATCGGTAGTATTTTTAAATTTGAAGCACAACCTTATTTTGAACAAACGGAACAAAAAGAAGAAATGCCTACTTGGGATTAAGAGGAGGGGCAACTTTGCGAAAAACTTTTCTCGCTTTACTCTTTCTACTTATCACTACGACATGCACATTGACTCATTTAGACGACGCATTTGCGCAATCGAATACGTATGAAAGTATCGATATCCATGTTCAATTAAATGATGATGGAAGTGCCGATGTTACAGAACGATGGATAGCACATCTGTATCAAGATACTGAAAATTTCATTGTTAAAGAAAATTTAGGTAAATCGAAAATAGAAAACTTTACAGTTACCGAAGATGGGCAGCAATATGAGTTTTTGAAAAAATGGGATATTAATGCTTCTCGTAGTGAAAAAATGTTCAAAAATGGAATCGTTAAAACTAGTAAAGGTGTCGAGTTAAGTTGGGGTATTGGAGAGTATGGCACACATGAATATATTCTTGAATATACCGTGACAGATATTATTAAAGAACTAAAAGATGCACAGACGTTATTTTGGACGTTTAGCAATCACGGTGTTACGGTACCACGTTCAAACGTGCGAATAGAAATATCCGCACCGAAAAATTTAAATAAAGACGATGAACAAATTTGGGCATTTGGTTACGAAGGGGATATCGAATTTATCGATGGAACGATAGTTATGCAAAGCGACCAACCATTAACACAGGAAAATTATGTAACAGTACTCGTTAAATTTGCAGAAAACACCTTTGTTACGGGAGATAAAGTAAATAAAAAGTTTTCACAAATTGAAAAACAGGCTTTTAAAGGTAGTGACTATGAAACTTTTTGGCAGCGATTATGGAATTATATAAAAATGGCGGCCTATTTTATAGGTGGACTTATCTTTGTGATCATTCTGTATCTTATGAACAGAGGTGGAAGTTCACGTAATGAATTACAAGTTGGTTCCCCGCGTAAATTTAAACGCCGACATAAAGAGGAATATTATCGTGATTATCCATTCGATGATTATTTTTTAGATGCTTATTACTTTGTTTATAAAATGGGTCTTGGTAGTTTTAACACGATCCTGACATCATTTTTATTAAAGTGGATACATGAAGATCAAATTTTGATGTATGAATCAACAAGCGGCATGTTTAATCGTAAAACGCAAATGATTCGATTCATCGATGATAAAGTTGACATTAAAACAGACGAAGGAAGATTATTTCACTCAATTAAAAAATTAGTTGATGAAAATAATGAAGTAACTGACCGACAACTTGCCAAATGGGCTGAACGCAATTATAAAGGACTCAGAAATTGGGAACAAGGTGTGATGAATAAATCAGTAGAGAAGTTACTCGATTATCATTACTTAACTGATAACAAGAAAAAACTTTTACTATTTTCTTGGGGAAATTATGAGTTAACGGAGAGTGGTAAAGAAATAGAAGATAACATTTATAAATATGTAAACTATTTACATGATTTTTCTTTATTATCAGAGCGTGATGCAGTCAACGTGAAATTATGGGATGAGATAATGATTTGGGCAGCATATTTAAACCTAACTGATGTTGTGATGAAACAGTTCAAGAGACTTTATTCTGAATATATGGATGAATCAAAATTCAAAGAAGATACCGTTCGTCGCTCATCGCATGTCGCTAACGAAATGGAAAGACAACGCCGTAGAAGAGAAAGAGCAGCACGACGCGAACAACGTAGGAGAAGCCGTGGAGAAGGCGGAAGAGCAAGTACAAGCGGCGGTGGTGGTTCATATGGTGGCGGCAGTGGTGGGGGAACAAGATAAATAAGTTAATATAATCGAATTCAAGCAAATGAATTTTGATAAAATAAAAACTAACCTTTGACAAGATCGGTTTTTGTTTTCAAAGGTTAGTTTTGTTATACATACAAACAGTTATTTATATGGGGGGCATTAAATGGTACGGAAAATGATTATTTTACTCGTTTTCATAAGCGTTTTATCCGTAGTGAACCAACTTCACCTGTCTATTGCACATGCCCAAAAGCCCTTCGATAATACAGTTGAATTATATGATAATACTGAGCAAATTAAACTAGATCACCATATTGAAATATTAGTAGAGACGGATGAGCGGATCACACTAGATAAAGTAGTAGAAGGAAAATATGATGACAAGTTTAAACCGTATACTGGAAAAAGTAGACCAAATCTAGGGTATCACCGTACATATTATTGGGTTCGTTTTCACGTTGAAAATAAATCTATGATAGACAACTGGCTATTGGAAATTGATGCACCGAAATTAAACCATGTTATATTATATTCTTATAACAAGGAAAAACAGCGCTACGAAACGGATTTAATGGGAAATCTATATGAGTTTACCAATCGAAAAGTGCAGCATCGTAATTTTGTCACACCTATACACTTGAACGTAAATGAGGAAAAAACATTTTACATTCAACTTTATACAGGAAGTTCGGTTCAAATCCCACTTTCCATATGGAATCAAACGGCATTTTATGAAAAATCGCAAAATGAGTATGCCTTATTTGGTATTATATTCGGCTTATCCGTCATTATGGCTATTTATAATTTGTTTTTATATTTTTCAATTCGGGATGTAAGTTATTTGTATTACGTATTATTTGTTTTATTAAATACATTGTTATTTTTGACGGATACGGGTCTAGCGAATCATTATTTATGGCCAGATAGACATCTTCACAACTCACTATCCGTAACAGAATTGATGTTTTTAGTTAATATTAGCGGTTTGTTATTCGTCCGTTCATTTTTATCGATAAAGAAAAGACAGAAAAATTTAGATATTATATTTAAATCGTTAATGGTAATCAGTGTATTAGCATTTGTTATCCGTCAATTCACCTTTACAGGTTCGGTATATATCGCAACTGCTTTAGTTATATTTAGTATTTTTCTCATTCTTTTCTCCTCCGGCTATTCAGTTCGCAAAGGGTATCGACCCGCACGTTATTTATTAATTTCATGGGGCTTATTTTTGCTCGGAGTTTTTGTTTCCTTAATGGTAGATGTCGGCTTGTTACCACTGACATTATTAACAAAATATTCATG
>Ga0079226_10002251_pt1 | contig 14858 bp, 9 predicted proteins | sample Poulit2014_FD_76345 | JGI IMG/M metagenome (GOLD analysis project Ga0079226, IMG submission 76345) | Agricultural soil microbial communities from Georgia to study Nitrogen management - Poultry litter 2014 | ecosystem: Environmental > Terrestrial > Soil > Agricultural land | place: USA: Georgia... | reverse complement strand
CGTTGGAAGCCCCAATAGGCATATGCTCTGAAACCAATCTCATAGTCCGGATCGTTCGGATCCGTAATGTATTCGATGTATACAGCCGGGTCGAACCCTAAGACACTTCCCGGCAGGGTATGTCTTCCATCATCCGTTAAATTAATGGGCGTAAAAGGCCCATCAGGACGGTTTCCTTTTGCTACCATAGCTTCTCGATTCTCTCCTCGACTGTGCGGATACAAGTAATACTCTTTTGTACCGTCTTTTTTTTTGACTTCAACGAGATCCGGCGCATACATCACGTCCCATTGTCCATCAACTTCGTACGTAAAAATAGCCCCTTCATCACGCCAACTGGACAAATCTTCTATAGGCGCTGACCACATCCGTATATCCGGCCCACAATAACTGTCGAACCGCAAATCATGGGAGCCTATAATGTAGGCACGGTACTTACCTGGGTTATCCGGATCTTCAAAAACGCGAGGTTCGCCGTCGGGTAAATGTTCCCAGAGCGGCAAGTATGGATTTCCAGCACCTTTATAAACAAACTTCTGTTCTGGCGTTGCTACTTCGGGAACATGATCCTGTCCTTTTACCTCCGTCACAGAAAACAACGTCACAGCAACAACGGATAACATGATTTGCTTTTTCTTAAACATAATTTTAAATCTCTTTATAGTGATACATCTTAATAAATTTCCTCTGTCTCCTACCAATCGTCTGTTCGGAATGGTGAGGCCAACAACCCCGCTGTGTTCTCCAGATTAGCGTCTTCCGGGTTATTGCTCCACGCATAGCGTACGGCAACCGGCTTTTTCACCTGTTCGTTACGGACCACAACCGTATTTCCTTTGATTACAGCACTTGCCCAGACAAACTTCTTATCCTCTCCTGCTATCGCAAAATGTTTCAAGGCACCGTCTTTGCTCTTCAATCCTCCTCCTATCTCGGTGAAGGATAATACAATCTTGTCGCCCTCTATTTTCATCTCTTTATACAAGGGTCCGGAACTGACTAATTTTTCGTCGTAGGCCAATTTTCTAGCCCCTAAAAACAGACGATAGGCGATATCTTTCTTATTTAATGGATGAATATCATTCCATTCGCCAACATCGTATGTCACGGCCAATGCCGTACACGGCGTCTCTAATACCGTCTCTAATTGTGCCTCGCGTATGTCTGCCCAACCGCTTTCCTGCGGTTCAGCCGATTTTTCCAGATAATTCGGCAGTTGCACGACTAAAAATGGTAATTGAGGAGAATGAAAAAGTTGCCGCCAGTTTTTAATTAACGACGTCAAATATGTTTTATAGTGTTTAGGGCGCCCCGCATTCGTCTCTCCTTGATACCAAATTATGCCTCGCACCGGATAACGACGGATAGGGTATATCATTCCGTTATACAAACCTGATCCAGCAGTTTTTAAATGATGAAGCCGATTTTTATAGCCGTTAACCTCCACTAAGTCTAATCCAACTTTATATTTCCATTCTCCTGCTAAATCCACTTCAACGTCATCCCCTATTATCTTATAAGGCTTATCGGTGACGAATCCACCGTTACCATTGTTCGCGGTCAATTGTACGGTGATCGTATTTTCCCCAATACGTAAGACACCGGCTGGAATATCATATTTTCGAGGAGGATACATATAGGATGTCGCTCCCACAAAATGACCATTTATAAAGACCGAATCGCTGTCTATCAGCATGCCGAGATGTAGCTTCGCGTGCCGTCCGTCCATGGAAGCTGGTATCTCGAATTTTTTACGGTAATACACTGTCCCTTTGGTACTCATTCCTTGTGCGCGCCAAAGACTTGGTACAGTGATCGTTTGCCAGTCGGCGTCGTTCCATTCCGCTGCCGTCCATTTTCCCGCTCCTCGATCTACTCCTATGATCCTTAGACTATCGATAGCCTCTTGATCGATCAACAAATCGGGAAATTCTTTTAAATGCTCTTGGCTAATCCAACTTTCGATTGCGGAGCCTCCCAAGCTGGAGACGAGCATACCGACAGGTATTTTTGTATGGTTATAAGCTTCCTGTGCGTAAAAATAGGCCAGTGCCGTCCAGTTCATAACTTCCGAGGCCACGCCCGAATACCACTTCCCCCCCGCTGCAATATCATCTTGCATCGATTCGACCGTATTTTGCGTAGGCACTTTAAAATGACGTATCATATGATTATTGGACACGTTTATCTCCGGATAGCGGTCAGTTAAACGTGCAATCGGTGTTTCCATATTGGATTGTCCTGAAGCTAACCAGACATCACCGATCAGAATATCTCGGATAACGATTTCGTTGATTTCCATCATAAACGGCCCACCTGCCGTTTGCGAAGGCAACAACACAGACCATTTACCATCATCTCCTGCCTCGGTATCATAATGTTCCCCCCGAAAACGTACCGTTACTTTCTCACCTACATCGGCCCAGCCCCAGATGTTGAGGTCAATATCTCGTTGCAAGACCATCTTGTCGCTAATGAGTTGAGGTAAACGTATTTCGGCGAAGGCTTCTGGAATCCAAAAAAGACAAAAAACAATTGCCAGTTTAAGAAAAAGTTTATCCATCTTAATTTTCTTTAGAGAACATCCAATAATCAAAATACATAATTACCCCGGGCTTACTTTCGGCTTTGAATACAAAATATACGTCGTGCTTTCCAGAAACCGTTGGAATGTCATATGACACCAAAGACCACCTATCATCTCCTCCGGTTCGCGGCACCTCTATCGTTGTCAGTAGTTGACCATCTATTCCATTCAGACGTATCTCCATCGTGACGCCCGTGTTGTGTGTCGTTCCAACCCTCGCCGTAAATTTAGAAGCCCCCGTAGCAAAATCTACGTCCTTTACTTTCGTATACGCACCGTCCTGCATAGCTTGCACAAATACGCCGACCTCCGCATTTTGCTTCGCTTTGATATGTTCAGACCATGCTATCGTCTCTGCTTCCACCTTCTGATAGGGATTCAACGGTTTCAGTTGTTCGGTAATCCCTTGCGTCATTTTTAACGGTTTGATGGCATTATCTTTATTAAATTCAACTTGTTCTACGGCGACAGAACGTGTGAAACCAGTACCGCCCGGCAAGGCACCATTGTGATAAAATAGATACGTCTTCCCTTTAAAGTCTATAATTCCCGGATGGTTCGTAAAACTACGTCCTTCCGTCGGCATCAACGTTCCGGCATACGTCCAAGGGCCCACTGGCGATTTACTGATTGAATAGCCTAAATGTTCCGGTATAGGTCCTCCCGCCCACAAGAGATAATACAAATCTTTCCTTTTGTATAACCAAGGACCTTCTTCATATAACGTAGGTCTGTTTTTCACATCTCCTTCTCTAGTACCGAATGCCTCCGAAGTCATGGGAACCTCCACAATCTTTCCGTCCAGTGAGATCATGTCTTCATTTAATTTGGCATAATACAGAAAAGGGTTGCCCCAATACATATAGGCTTGCCCATCATCATCTATAAATACGGTAGGGTCAATATCTCCTTCATCGGTCTGGACTAAGGGGCCGCCCAAAGGATCATAAAATGGCCCATAAGGGCTATCCGATACAGCTACCCCTATAGCCGGACGATTATTAATAGCAGATGTTATCGGAGCATATAGATAGAATTTACCGTTCCGCTCAACTACCTGAATTGCCCAGGCATCCCCTTTTGCCCAATGAAATGTTTTGTAGGAGGCTACCGTTCCATGGTCCGTCCAGTTGGCCATATCTTCCGTCGTATAAAGTTTCCAGTCGTTCATGACAAACCATGTGGAATTCTCTTCATCATGGCTTGTATACAAATAGATTTTGTCATTATACACCAAAGGAGCTGGATCTGCAGTGTAGGCAGTCTGAATAATAGGATTCTGCGCGTAGCTTCCTCCCCATAGTGCTGTCAGCACAAGAAGTAAGAAATGTTCTTTTGTTATCATAACTCAAATTTATTCTCTGTTATCATCATTTATTGACTTATATGGAAATAATCGAAATCGACGTATCCCCCTACCGATTTGGTCGCATAGTTAAATAAGCCAAAACGATACCCCATAAAGTGTGGGATGGTATACGCCATTTTCAACTCCGTTCCGATAGGTTCCCATTTCTTTCCGTCAAGGCTATAAAAGAAATTAGCGACATCTTTTTTATTGGTAAAATCACATTCGGCTTTCAGATATATTTTTTGTTGCATGACTGGAATATTTGCTACTTCTTCTGGTGTTCCGCTTGTTGCATTAACCATAATCAAGGACTTTTTATCCCCCTCTATACGTACACCTAACAATCCATAGTTTTTTTGCAGCAGGGAAAGTCCTGCAAAATCACCATCTTTCATCCCGGCGGTCTCAATTGCTGTACTTCCAACGCATGTAGGTCCTATCGTGCGTTGCGTTAGGGTGTTCCTTGCTTGTAAAAAATCTTTATCTATCCGCCCTATTTTTAATCTTAGATATCCCTTACGTTCCGTCACCGACCAAAGCTCATCTACCGGATTATGGTTCCATTGCCATACCAAGGGCAACGCCGGCTCATCTTTTCCGCGGCTAAAGTCGTCCGAATTGACGATACCTGGGATAAGCCCTCTACTTGCTGGAAGATCCAACTCGTTAGGCACCTTACCATCTACCCCGAACACCGGCCAGCCATCTTCCCATTTTACAGGTATCATAAAGGGTATCCGGCCTACCGCGCCATAGTCTTGAAAGAGGTAAGCATACCACTCTCCGCTGGGCATATCGATTAAACCGCCTTGCGCTACACCCTTATCCTGTAATACCACACGCCCTTCATAAGGACCGTCTAGCTTGTCGGCTCTGTGTACAATCACGGTACGCATACCTCCCGGGGGCCAAGAAATATTGAACAAGTAGTATTTGCCATTGACCTTAAACAACTGCGACCCTTCCGCTGGCAGACCGCCTTTCGTACCTTCATTAGGTGTGCTTGGCAATGTGGCATTCTCTATGAGTACGCGTTGCGTTTCGGGCTTAATACCTGACAAATCTGGTAGCAGCTCCACCATGTTGATTTTACCGCCACCCCAGATCATATAGATTTTGTCTCCTTCAAAAAACAAGGTGTGATCATGCATCACGGGCTCAAATTCGTTCACCTCCCATGGGCCGTTTTCAATATCTTTGGTCGAATAGATATAGGTCTTTCCAGTCGTCTGCGCAAAAGTGCTGACGTAATATGTTCCATCGTGATAACGCAAACTACTCGCCCATGTGCCCCGACCGTAGGTACTTTTTCCATTATTCAAATTAAGCTCATCGATATCGGCTAATGAAGTATGTCCATAGCCAATCAGTTCCCAATTCACCAGATCTTTAGATTTCATCAACGGCAAGCCAGGATTCATATGCATCGTGGTGCTACTCATATAATAGGTGTCTCCGACGCGAATCATCGACATATCCGGCACATCCGAAAAAATAATGGGATTTTGTGCCTGTTGTGCTTGTCCATAACTAATCATGGCGATCAGTCCGGTGCATAAAAATGCTTTTAATATATTCGAAAGTTTATCCATCGTTTATTGTTGCTTCTTATTTGTAAACACATACTTATTGCCCGCTGTAGTAGACACATCATACATATACACCTTCCTCAAATTGTTACCCTGTAGATTAGCTTGTTCTGATATAAGCCCTTGTGTACCGACAATAGGATTGAGCAATATATTCGGATTTTCTCCGACGGCCTCTTTCAATCCTTTACCTGCTAAAGGGACATACGATCGTAATCTTAAATTACCACCGATCGTAGCATAAACCGTCACTTTCTGTACTTCTGCATTGGTCCAAACCATATCAATTTCAAAACCACCACGTGCTTTGATACCCTTCACTGAACCATCCGGCCAAACATCTGGAATCGCTGGTAATAAGTGTATAGCCCCATCGTGACTCTGGATTAACATCTCCGCTACGCCAGCGGTCAAACCAAAATTGCCGTCGATCTGAAACGGCGGGTGTGCCGTAAACATATTCGGATACGTACGTCCATCTTCATTTTTTCCGTCGGCTAACGTCAACATATTATTGATAATTTTGTAAGCATGATTGCCGTCCAAGAGACGTGCCCAAAGATTGACCTTCCATCCGATAGACCAACCCGTAGCAAAATCACCCCGATAATTCAACGAATTGCGAGCCGCTTCAAAGAGTTTCGGTGTGGTATAGGGTGAAATTTGATTTCCGGGATATAAACCGTACAGATGAGACACATGGCGGTGTTCGCTCTTTGGATCATCTCTATCTTCCAGCCATTCTTGCAGTTGCGTATACTTGCCCACCTGCATCGGCGGAATGCGCTTAGCTGCCGCTCGAAGTTTAGCCCGATAAGCGGTATCTTCACCCAATATTTCACTGGCTAAAGCAGTGCGGGTCAGCATATCGAATACCAACTGGTTATCCATCGTGACCCCTGCTGACATCGGTCCATGTTCGGGTGAGACAGAAGGTGATAATACCAGCCATCCCTTGTCTTTATACTTTGGGTATTCAATCAATGTCGTTAACAAAAAGTCGGACGCCCCTTTCATGACAGGGTATATTTTCTGCAGGAATTCCTTATTTCCCGTATAAAGGTAGTGTTCCCAAAGATGCTGTGTCAGCCAAGTCCCACCAGTAGGCCACATGCCTGCTGCTGCAAAATCGATCGGACTTGTTACGCGCCATAAATCCGTGTTATGATGTGTTACCCAGCCCTCAGCACCATACAATTTCTTAGCCGTTTCTCTACCGCTTTCACTCAGCTCCTGCACCATCTTGAACAAGGGTTGATGTGTTTCGGAAAGGTTGGTGACCTCCGCCGGCCAGTAGTTCATCTCGGTATTTATATTAATGGTGTATTTACTATCCCAAGCCGGACGCAAAGACCTATTCCAGATGCCCTGCAGATTAGCCGGTTGCCCTCCCGGTTGGGACGAGCTGATCAAAAGGTAACGCCCGAATTGTGCTAACAATGTAATCAGCGAAGGATCTTGGTGCTTTTTAAAACTAATAATTCGCTCCCGGGTCGTTGCATTGACAGCAGTTGGATTCGTACCTAAGTCTAGTGTGAATCGACCGAATTGTTTGTTATAGATCGCCGAATGTTGTTTTTTGGCTGTGTTAAACTTTTTCTTTGCGGCCGCATGGAGTTTTTCCGATGCACGTTTTTCCGGGTCTGCTCCTATCGTTTTATAGTCTATAAAATTGGTTCCGATAGATATGTAAACAACAACTGAAGTCGCGCCAGATACTGTTAGCCTATTATCGGCGATTTCTACTTTCCCATCCTTATTCCTAACGGATGTATGCGTTTGGTATACAATTTTGCCTTCGATCCCCTCATGCGTCGTTCCTTTTCCTTCCAGGACCAAGCTATTACCCGATTTGAATATTTTATGGTCGGCGGGATTTTGATATTCCACATCAAAATGCAACGCTCCTTTTTTGCTGGCCGTAATTTGCATCGCAATAACGTCGTCTGCAAATGACGAAAATACTTCGCGGGTATACGTTACGCCATCGACCATATATCGCGATAACACAATGGCTTTTTCGATATCCAATTCGCGGTAATAATTTTGATAATCTTCATGTCCTTTAAAATTTATCAACACACTACCCGCTGTTTGAAACGGCATACCATGGGTCTGGGTAAAAAAGGTTTGATTAATTAGTTTATCAGCTTCACGAGTTTTACCATCAAAGATCCATTGCCGGATTTGAGGTAAAGCTTCCAAGGCTTTTTCATTATCATTGCGGTAGGGGCCTCCCGCATATAGGGTTTCTTCATTCAACTGTAACTCTTCGCGGTGTGGAATACCATACACCATAGCGCCTAAACGACCATTTCCAATCGGTAAGGCCTGTTCCCATACGCCGTCAAGAACCGGTTTATCGTACCAAAGCTTTAATTGATCTGCTGTTTGTCCGTAACTCGTCGTATAGCCAACCGACATGCTAGATAATCCTGCCAGGACAAGAAATTGCAGACTCTTTTTTAGGTTCATATTTCTTAAATTGTAATAGAATTTATTTGAATAAAAGTTGAGAAACTTGATACAGGTCGTTTTTCCATACCTTGAAATCGTGCCCACCGACTTCGATATAGTAGATGTGCGGCACATCGTGCTTCTGTAGATATTCATGCGTCCGTTCGGTAAAACGCATCAAACCGTCCTGATCACCGCAGGACAACCATAACAGCTTTAGTTTTTTCTTCACTTTCTTGGGATCCGGAATGAGCTCTTCAGGGGTTCTTGTATTTGGCGCCGGGGAGAATCCACCGACCCAAGCAAAAGTATCCAAGTTTCCTAATCCAAAATTCAAGGCCTGTCCGCCGCCCATCGATAGGCCAAACAATGCCCTGTGCGTTCGGTCTGTTTTTACAGCGTAAAGTTTCTCAACAAAAGGAATCAGGTCGTCTAATAAATCTTTTTCGAACGTCGCAAATGCCGCAACTTTATCCGATGCCATGATATCTCCCGTCGCGCGGTCGTCCTTCATCGCACGGCCATTGGGCAGCACCACGATCATCGGTTCCAGCTTCCCTTGTGCGTATAAATTATCCAGAATAATGTGTGGCACGCCATTCCTAAACCATTCCAATTCATCGCCACCGATACCGTGTAGTAGATATAATACCGGATACTTCTCGGATTCCGTATATCCCGGCGGTGTGTAGATCAATGCTTTGCGCTGGAGACCCACCGTTTTAGAATCATAGCGAATCGTATCGATATGCCCTTTGGCAATGTTAACTTGTTCCACGTCGAACCCTTCAGGGGCGACATGCAGTTCCTGGGCGCCTGATGTAGACCAAATCAATATCATCAGTCCGAGCAAAAAAATATTTTTCATTATCATAATATGTTTATTTTCATCGATTATATTTACCTTCTCTTATCTCATTATCGCTACGTCTTTCGTGCCAACACGCGCTGCACGGCAATAATAATCGCTTCAGCATTCAGTCCATATTTTTCCATCAATTGGGTAGGTTTTCCGGATTCGCCAAAGCTGTCATCTACCGCAACATATTCCTGTGGTGTCGGTAATTTCTTGACCAGTAGCTGCGCCACACTATCCCCCAGCCCGCCTAAGCGGTTGTGTTCTTCAGCCGTCACCACACATCCTGTTTTCTTAATAGAATTTATAACCGTTGCTTCGTCCAATGGTTTGATCGTATGAATATTGATGATTTCGGCATCTATGCCTAGCCGTTCCAATAGTTGACCTGCTTTAATAGCTTCCCAAACCAAATGACCTGTAGCAATAATCGTAACATCTGTCCCCTCATTTAACATGACGGCTTTTCCAATCTCAAACTCCTGATCTTCCGGCGTAAAAATCGGCACAACAGGACGACCGAAGCGTAAATAAACCGGACCGTTATATTTTGCAGCTGCAATCGTCGCTGCTTTCGTCTGATTATAATCACAGGGGTTGATAACTACCATCCCCGGGAGCATCTTCATTAAGCCGATATCTTCCAGAATCTGGTGCGTCGCGCCATCTTCACCCAATGTCAAGCCTGCATGCGATGCTGCGATTTTCACATTTTTGTTGGAATAAGCAATAGATTGTCGGATCTGATCGTATACACGCCCGGTAGAAAAATTGGCAAAAGTGCCCGTAAAGGGGATCTTCCCGCCTATGGTCAATCCGGCAGCAATCCCCATCATGTTGGCCTCCGCAATACCAATTTGGAAAAAGCGCTCCGGAAACTCCTCGATAAAGTCGTTCATCTTCAACGACCCGATAAGGTCGGCACACAGTGCTACCACGTTCTCGTTCTGCCTCCCTGCTTCCAGAAGACCAGCGCCAAAACCTGATCGTGTATCTTTTGATTCTGTATAGGTGTATTTCTTCATTTATTTAGTAGTATATAGATTGTAGTAGTTAGTATTTAGATTCCTGGATAGCTTCTAACATCTAATATCTATTATTAATAGTCTCCCAAAGTTTCGGCATTTTGTGCCAGTGCAGATACCAGTTGTTCGTCGTTAGGAGCGATACCGTGCCATTTGTGCGATCCCATCATGAAATCTACCCCATTACCCATTTCTGTATGCAGAAGTATTATGACAGGTTTGCCTTTTCCGGTACGGGATTTAGCCTCATACAGTCCCTGAACGACCGAAGTTATGTCATTTCCCCGCTCTATTTCTAATACGTACCAACCAAAGGCCTCCCACTTTGCGCGGAGATTTCCAAGTGACAGCACCTGCTCAGTAGAACCATCGATTTGTGCACCATTATAATCAACGACAGCAATAAGATTATCGATCTTATTATGTGGCGCATACATCGCAGCTTCCCATACCTGCCCTTCTTGCAGTTCACCGTCCCCCATTAATACGTATACCAGATGTGGATCGTTATTTAGCTTTTTTGCTTGGACAGCCCCGATCGCGACCGAAAGCCCTTGTCCCAACGAACCCGAAGCAACCCGTATGCCTGGTAGTCCTTCATGCGTAGCGGGGTGTCCCTGTAAGCGCGAACCAATCTGGCGAAAGCTCACCAATTCTTCCACGGGAAAATATCCTGACCGAGCCAAAACACTGTAAAATACCGGAGAGATATGTCCATTGGACAAGAAGAACAGGTCCTCCCTCCTACCACCGATATCAAACTCATCTTTTCTATCCATCACTTCAAAATAAAGAGCCACTAGTAGCTCCGTACATCCTAATGATCCACCCGGATGTCCAGATTGACACGCATGGACCATCCGTACAATGTCTCGTCTCACTTGGGAAGCTATTGCTTCCAAATTATGGATACTATTCTTCGTCATTACCACGTATTTATATATTTTATTCTGCTACACCTTTGTGATCGGCCAGAAATTGTGCTAGTTCACTATCGCGCAGCGAATGCTTCATTATCGATAGCATCGCTGATAATGGTCCGGTCATTACGTCTGCTCTAATCTTCGCACATCCTAAAATATGGACGCCATGTCGAACAGATGCGCCTAAAATCTTCGTAATAAAACCGTAATTGTCATAGTTTTTACGAATTTCCTCGATCAGTGCCAGTACGTCAACCGAAATTATTATCTAACGGCCTATAAATGGAGATATATACGTTGCTCCAACTTTTGCTACCAGAAGCGCCTGTCCTGCTGAAAAGACCAGGGCACAATTGTTTGTGAATCCCTTTTCACTAAAATATCGGATTGCCTTCACGCCATCTTTTAACATAGGTGCCATAACGACGACTTTATTGTTCAAACCAGCCAGCCCCTCTCCTTCTCTGGTTATTTCCTCGTACTGGGTAGAAATCACTTCTTCGCTAACATCACCATGAACTATTGTGCAAATCGCTCTGGAATGGCTTTTAACATTTTCGTCTCCGGCGATGCCATCTTTCGCCATCAGCGATGGGTTCGTTGTCACCCCGTCCAAAACGCCTATCCGAATATGGTGAAGGTTTGCCGTGTCTATGAAAATTTGCATATTGAATATTTTAATGTTTTTTATTTGATAACAATTAAATTACCATCATAATTAATATCCTTTTCAATTTATTAATCTTCTTAATTACTAATGTTAAACCTAGCAATAAGAGGTTTCTTTATTTTAATTTACTTGTCGCCTACAATTTTGATAAGAAGAAAATTAAAACTTTGGTTCTATTAACAATTTATAAAAAAGTTACTATTTCAAATATATACATTCCTTTTCTCTAATCTGGAAAGAGAAATGACTCATGATACTAATAGAAAGGTTTTTGAAACATAATTTAATAAAAAAGGAACATTAATCTAAAAAGCCAAAAAGGATGGGAATTATTGATATGTTTCATTGTAGAGAAAGAATCAAGAAAAATTAAAAATATTTTCAATATATTAACTTTTTTAAATAAAACCACTAGGAATACACGTATAATCGGAACTTAGATTTATAATCCTTCTGACTCTTTTTGGGTGTATCCGGCCAATATTTACCGTCTCAAAAAGATTGAGCTGTACAGCTGATGAAAGACAACCCTTATCTCCCTCAGCAATGTACAATCGCTGAGCTACTGTTTCAAATCGCCCAGATAATGGATATCGTGTACATATGAGCACGACTTATGTCAATAGACTGTCCCATGGAAGGAGTATGCAACATGAAGCTTGTAGCCATAATAATACACTTTCTGAGAAGCACAGTACCTTCTCGCAGACATACTCAGAGTTATGAAACCGAATTTTCAAGAATACAACCAGCAACAAAATTGCCCCTCTTCTATCGAAGAACTCATTCCTAAGTATCATCCGGTTCGGAGTGTCAATGATGTGATCGAGCAATTGGATTTAAAACTGCTTACCGAAGTTTACATCAGGGAAGACAGTCCCAGCTACCATCTTAAAATGATGTTCAAAGTGATAGTTTATGCTTATATGGACAAAATCTATTCTAGCAGGAAGATAGAGAAAACCATACGTAAAAACATCAACTTTATGTGGTTGTCCGGCAACCAAATAGTCGGCCAAAACACCTTTGCCCGCTTTAGAAGTAATAAACTCAAAGATATTTTCAAACAAGTGGTGATGCACCTGGCAGAAGAAAGTCCGGTCACATTAAAAGAGGTATTCAATGATGAGACTAAGATAGTACCCCTCTGGCCAGCCGCAATACTTTGTATGGAGAAAGTCGATAAAGAGAATATGAAGGAGAGCTGGAGAAGATGTGGAATTATGCTCAGGTCATTTGCTGAGGATGAGAATCCGAATCCTCCAGATTTTTAAAACCTCCTCCTCCTGAAAAAAATGAAAAGACCGTTCGGAAAATAGAGCTAAAAATCAAGAATAATCCCAAAGTTTCACCTAAAGCCGAAACAAAAATACTGCATATTAAAAAGAACTATGCTGTTAACCTTAAGAAGTGTGAAAGGCTGCTTTATATGTATGTCCGTTGGGACAGAGTGTACGTAAAAAACAGCTGAGCTTACCTTCAGAACAAAATCAGGTTATAAATATCAGAACAGTGTCTATTGAAGTCAAAAACTGTTTAGAATGTCCATTACGGAGCATAGATTTAAGAAAAGAACAACCGTCACGTTCAAAGAGATCACAATCTTGAGAATGGCATAAACAGCGGATCGGGCAGAAGCTCCTGGCTTATATTAGAGAAGAATACGATCAGCCGATGTTGAAGCGGTCTTTGTCATATAAATACATTTGAAACTTTAATCGATTTGCTTATCGGCGACTGGAAAAGTAGAAACTGAGTTTGGAATTACATGTTTGGCCAATAACTTAACGAAAACGAGCCCTTAAACGGATGGTAGCACTCACTTTTTTCAAAAAAAAATAACCGTCTCAAAACTTCACTTCTGAGACGGCTACATTTGACATTAATCACCTACTTTAAAAAACAAAGTTTCTAATACTTTATTCTCGAATTAAAGCTCGATCTAGATGAACATAGCCCCCATCTACATAAATTAACTGACCTGTTGTATGGGATGAACGTTCCGACAATAAAAATATTGCCGTATCAGCAATTTCTTCGGGAGTGGTCATCCTATTTTCCAAAGGAATTCTTGAAGTAATTTTATCTAACACTTCCTTAGGGTTAGGTAATGTTCGTATCCAGCGGTCGTATTGTGGTGTGGAACACTCGGCTACTACAATACCGTTAACCCGAACATGATACGGAAGTAACTCTACAGCCCACTTGAACATGCAAATAAAACCCGCACTTTAAGTTAAGCAGCATTTTTAAGTTTTGACTTTTTGTTCCAAAATTCTTGTATTGTAAGGTTTCCTATGGCGGAATGTCTGCGTTCTCTTGAAATAAATAGTTTTGAATTCCTTTTGGATGGCCATAGCTTTTAGTTCCCTGTCAGAAACTGGGTTGCTTTTCCAATCATAATAGCTCCTCAATCCAATGGATAAAACCTTACACATCTTTTTCAACCGGATATATCGTCTCGTGGTTCTTGATAAACTTATATATCATCGGTCGCTCTTGGAAAAGATGCCGATTGCTTTTTTTAATATGTCGCGTTCAAGTTCCGCATCTTTAAGTTTCTTTTCAAGCCCACGAATGCGCTCCTGTTCAAGAGTTTGCTTTAGATTCCCATTACCGGGAAAGCTTCCCTCCCCAAATTCTTTTGCTTCTTTGTATCATTTATATAATTGAGACGGATATATTCCCAGTTCACGAGCAAGCTCTGAGAGATTCTTCCTTTCTTCACTTAATTGAACAGCTCTTTCTTTAAAGGCGCGATCGTATTTCTTATGGGTTTTATCATTTTTCAAAATTAAGATATTTATTATTCTTAACTTTCTATGCAGGCTAAGTTAGCAACTCCAAACCATATTGCTTAGGAAGTGTAGAATGATGCAATAATCATAGCTAATCAGTAAATTCTTATTTTGTATCCGTCCTATTAAGTACATATTTGATGCTTCCTTAACATCTTTTATGCTTGCTTCATAAAAATATAGTTAAGCGGGATCGGATGTTCGCTCTAGTAGGAAGTGGGAAAAACCGTTTTTCCAACAAGAATTTGGTAGGGTATATGGTGTAATCTACCGCCAATTGACCTACTGAATTATGATGAAAAACACATCGCATTAATAAAATAATTTTCAGATTTGAGGGATTTTAATCCCTCAAATTTCTGATATTCTAAACTTATGCAAGTTCATTATAAAGGCCGTTTTTACTTGCTCTTATTCAAGGTACAGTAGAAAATTATTTCATACGGGGCTCAAATTGAATTTTAGTAGAAGTAGCTATGTTTATTAATCTATCTAATCTTTCTATATAAAAATCAGAGATAGTTGTCGTTTTTTCTTCATCCATTAGATTGTTGCGCACTATAGAAACGCTGTAAGGCAAAGGCCAAGCTCTCAAAGATTTG
>Ga0079226_10002250_pt1 | contig 14864 bp, 18 predicted proteins | sample Poulit2014_FD_76345 | JGI IMG/M metagenome (GOLD analysis project Ga0079226, IMG submission 76345) | Agricultural soil microbial communities from Georgia to study Nitrogen management - Poultry litter 2014 | ecosystem: Environmental > Terrestrial > Soil > Agricultural land | place: USA: Georgia... | reverse complement strand
TTATGACCGCCGCCGGGGCCGCCGCCTCGGCCGCCGCTACCGCCGCCGCTTGGGTCGCCTCGACCGCTCGCACAATCGCCGCGTTTATCGCACAAAACGCGGTAATGCTCGCCTCGCGAGGCGCTATTCTGGCAATGGCAGCAGGGCAGGCGGTACTAAATGCCGTCATGGCAGCTAACCCGATTACCCTCGTCGTCGCCGCCGTCGCCGCGTTAATCGCCGTTCTAGTACTCGCCTACAATCGCTCGGAGACTTTCAGAAACGCGGTACAGGCGGCCGGCAACGTCGGTAAAGCGGCGTTTCAAGGTATCGCGAATTTTGTACGCAATCTCATTAGTACCATTGGTAATCTCATTTCGAGGGCCGGCGGTATCGGCGGCGTATTCCGCTCTGCCATGAGTGTCGCCGCCGGGGCGGTATCGATTCTCATGTCGCCGATTCGTGGCCTCATTGGTTTAATCGAGTCGGTTATCGGAGCGATTAGCCGTATTCGATTCCCCTCGCCGCCGGCGTGGTTATCTAAGGTGATGGGCTCGGCCGCCTATTCATACGGCGATGTAATGGGCGTGCCAAATTCAATGTTTAAATTTATGGCGCAACCGCAATTAACGGCCGCCGCGACGCCGGAACTAACCGCCGCTCGCTCGCCGAGCCTCGACGAATTCGCCGGCGGTCTCGGCCGCCTCGGCGGTAACAGTCGCGTCGAGGTCGACAATTCCGTAACTATCAACGTCGACGGTTCAGGTATCGTCGACGAGCGACGAGTCGCCGACTCGATTCGCCGCGCGTTAACTAACGACAACCGCAATCGAGGACGAGTAACGGCAGGGGGTGCAACGTGGCTATAATCGTTCGACCGTCGGTATTTATCGGCGGCGTCGAGGTCGCTTGTCACGCCGAGGCCCTCGACGAGGCCCCGGTCGTTATTCGCGGTTTCGAGATTGATTGGGGTCGCGAGGATTATCAAAGTGCCTCGACGAGCCCCTCGAGCGCAAAATTATTTATTACCGACGCAACACAGGATTGGGCCCGCCGAATTCGCGAGTCTCGCGCTATTGGCTCGACCGTCGAGATTAAGTGGACGGCAACAATCAAGGGCGGCGCGAGCTCGGCGGCCCTACCGCCGGTAACGATGTTTCGCGGTCGAGTGCAAACCGCTCGAGCGATTCCGATGGATAGATTCACCGACGACGGCCGCCGCCGATGGGAAATCGAATTAACGGCCGCCGACCGCACCGCCGATTATGGTAACGGTATCGCCGGCCCTACCGAGTGGCCGGTCGAGACCATGACACAACGAGCGGTAAAGATTCGTAACCTCGGCCTCGCGGCCGGTAGTGGTATCGAGGCGGTTTATTTCTGGCCAGGCTATCAAGACCAGACGACATGGCCCCTCGACGTGAAATCGAAAGATGGTCTCGCGCTACTCGCCGAATTTTACGCCTCAATGGGCAACGATAGTTACTCGTATGACCCGGACGAGAATGTTATTAGGCAGGCGATTCGACTTAGTCAACCGTTGACCGTCGGCCTCGGCGCGTTCGACGACGACCTCGGCGCGGTTTATCCCGTACCGAGCGATATCACCGTCGACGGCGTCGATTATCCCGGCGTCGCTCTCGGCGGTTGTCAGCTCGAGGGACAACCGGAAATCACGGCCGACCCCGCGACCGATATTAACCGCCTCGAGTGCCAATGGAAAGACCAGCTCACCGCGCATAAAGACGTAACGACGATTAAAGAGAATGTTCGACCAGGCGACGCGCGTCGCGTAATGAGTTGGACGTCATGGTTACGATTCGGCGAGGCAATCGACCCTACTCTCGAAAACGTGTGGAACCGCGCGAGGGAGGAGGGCGCTCGGCCTCGCCACCCCGATATCACGATTCGGCCGACTCACGAATTCCCTACCGAGCGGCTCGCGAAATGGTTGTTACAGGCGTGGGAAAATACGCGGCCGGCGTATATCGCAGGCTCGGCCGCCTACGAATGGCTATTAGGAGACGAGGCGTCATATTCGCCGATTGTCGCGCCGATTGGTGGCTCGACGAGGTTCGACCCGGTTAAAGGTTGGTCAGCTACTTTCCGAGTACATTGGGTACACAATAGCTCGGCGGCGGCCCCCTCGGCGACGTGGAAGTCTCTCGAGCAAATTCGGTATTCGACCTCGACCCCGTCGGTTCCGTGGTGGTATCCAATTCTCGGCATACCGGCCCCGCCGCCGGTCGAGGTAGGGGAGCGCACCCCGGAACGAGATTTAACGTGGGGTGAGGTCGCCGCCGAGGCGGGTTATCGTTTCGCCGAGTCGGTAACGTGGGGCGACATGAGACAAGTAAACTCGACCGGAACACAAATTAAAGATTATTAAGGTGAAATAATGCCTCGTTATACGAATAACTACAATATCCCGTATCCCGTCGCCGGCGACCCTATCCACCTCGGAGCGTCGCAGATGGAGGCACTCGCGAAAACCGTCGACGAAACGATGATCAATGTTTCGGGTATCGAGGGGCCTCGCGGGCCTCGCGGGCCTCAAGGGCCGGAGGGGCCTCGCGGGCCGGAGGGCCCGGCCGGTAGTGGTTTATCTCTCGTCGGCTCGCTCGCGACGGCCGCCGACCTACCGGCCGGCGACCATGAACCCGGTACGGCGTACCTCGTTCAAGATACTAACGAGGTTTATGTTTATTCCGGTAGCGAATGGGTTAACGTCGGCTCGATTCAAGGCCCCGCCGGCGAGCGCGGCGAGCGCGGCCCCCAGGGCCCGGAGGGGCCTCGCGGCCCTCGAGGATATAAAGGCGATACCGGCGAAACCGGCCCTCGCGGCCCCGCCGGCCCCGTCGAGGCCCCGGCCGATTGGGTAACTACCGGTTTAACTATTCAAGACAATTCGCCGTTAAACCTCGGCCGCGGCGGCTCGTTTGTGTCTTATTGGCGAGTCGACCGAGGCACGTTTACATTGTATTTTACGGTTAAATGGGGAACCGGAACCGGCTCGAGCGGCGGCGCGGTAAATATCACGTTACCAGTAACGCCAGCGTACGGTATTAAAGCGGTAGGCAATGGCCAGTATTGGAGCTCGGCTAAAGGGTGGTGGATGCCTCTCGACCTCGTTGTCTTACCAGGCACTAACCGCATGGATATTTACGCACCTGACCACGGAGACACAGTCACAACGCATTACTTTCAAATATGGGACGGTAGAAACCCCTCGGGAACGGGCCGGCCATATAACCCAGATTTCAAAATTAATGAAAACGGTTCAAGTCTTTCGGGACAAATTTCGTTCCCGGTCTAACCCCGTAATGGTGTATTCGCTCTCTCGTTGTCGGTAGTCTATGCGAAACTTATCGCTATGGAAACTACCGAATTAGTAGGCACTCGCGAGGCGTGCCTAATACTCGACGTAACAATGGCCTCGGTACGAAATCTAACGCACGCCGGCCGGCTAAAACCAGTCGGCCGTATTGGTAAACGAGGCACATTTATTTACCGTAAAAGCGACGTCGAGGCACTCGCGAAAAAGCGGGCCGAAGAATTCTACCGGAGGCACGGCGAATAATGACAAACGAAAATCGCGTAATCGTCGAGCCTAACTCGGAGCTCGGCGACCTAAACGAGGCGATAATCGCCGCGTCGATATTCCGAGAATTATCCGACTATGTCGCCGAGGCTCTCACCGACAAAGATATCGCCGGCGAGATAAGCGAAACATTCTATAATGCCTCGGCGTATGTAATCGAGTCGCTAGCAATTGTCGCGAGCGGGCTCGACGAGAAAATCGCGGCCGCCGTCGCGAAACGGGAGGACGAGACGTAATGGCTATGGTTGCTAGTTGGAGGGTCGCGAATATCCTCGACCAGATGAAAGCAAAAGCGCACGCCGACGGCGGTAAAAGCGGCCGGTTACGCGCTCTCATAATCTCGGAAATCGGCGACGAGCTCGACCAGGTGCTCGGTATTTATGACGTCGACGCCGACCTCGACGAGTACGCTATCGAGGCAATGAAACAAGCGAACCGGGGGCGGTAATCATGCCGTGGATTAACGGCGAGTTTAAGCCCTATCGGCGAAACTCGCAGGGTATCAAGTGTATTAAGTGTAAAAGAATATTCGCCGGCGAGCTCATACCAACCGACCGAATATGCAAAGATTGCCGCCTAGTTGACAGCTATCGGCAAGGTAAACTAGTCTAAGAAAAAGCAAGAAACGCTAGACAGTCTCGCGCCTAGACTCTAAACAGGTGGGCCGGCTAATCCCCGGTGCCGTCCCCGGTTATAGCGGGATTCACTTTCCCGATGATTTAGGTGGAGCGCGGTAAAGGCAGACTCGGGCGCGCCGTTGAGTAAACAACGAGATATCCAGTCCTAAACGTCCCAGTCCTGACGAACCGAATAATCCCCGGTTCGTGCAATGTATCGACCGACCGACCGACCGAGCGACCGACGAAATAGTCATAACTCGACGCGGTGAGGTTCGCTACTTGTCTAAATATAGGCAAGGGCAAACCCTCTCTCGCTCCCTCCCTCGCTCCCTCTGAAATGGTCATTACGTTGCACAAACGATAACCGTAACTAATAAATCGAGGTGCGAAATGAGTAGAAGAAAACGACGTAATGACAAACTCAAGAAACGAGTTATACAAATGCAGCTACCGAGCGAGCACGTTAGTCGACCGCCTCGAGGCGATTGGTCGAGGTTCGAGCAACGAGCTAAGCAACAACTCGCGGCGGCGGCGAAAGCAGCAGGATTAGATAAATGATTGATGTTCAAGGATTACATACCGAATGGCACTATCGCGGAAAGTGTGCAGCACCGGAACAAGACCCTCGCGAGTGGGACTTGCAGCGACGCGCGAAAGATTGGCAGACACTCGTTAGAGCGGCGAAAGCATGTATCGGTTGTCCCGTTATTCGCGAGTGTGCAATCGAGGCAGTCGAGACTAAATGTATCGGGACGATTCGCGCGGGCCTACCGTGTCCCGAAAACCATTGGATATCTCGCGGCAATGTTAGGCAGCGGGCTATCGCGCTAGTCGCGCAGGGTGATAACCCGTTAATGGTCGCGGCTTATACGTCGTTCACTATCGAGCGTTATCGGCCGGCGCAAGACGAGTTACTCGAGCTCGTCGCCGAGCATGTCACGCCGTGGACACTCCCCCCAATTCAAGGCCCAGCGGCCCCGCTCGCGGCCGAGCAGGGGGTCGCCGGTGTCTAGGTGGGGGGGTAGGCAGGCGGCCCGCCTCACGGCCGCGTGCCTCGCGCAGTGGGGCACAGTGTGTCACCTATGCGGCCGACCAGGCGCCGACACAGCCGACCATGTAGTACCGCGCTCGCGCGGCGGCGACGACTCTCTCGACAATCTAAGACCAGCACACTCGAAATGTAATTCGTCGCGAGGGAATATGTCGCTCGAGGCGTGGCGTAAACGATTCGCGCCTAACACTCGACGAGTTGAACCGTCGCGCGATTGGTAACGTGTTCGATATAGAATATTCGCGAGGAAAGAGTACACTAACTATCGAAAGAGAAAATCGCGAGCGAGCTCGTCGCGACGGCGGCCGGCGGCCGATTTTTTAAAATCAACTCGTCCCGGTAGCCCCGCGCCAGCCCTCTCATTTCTCCCCGGCTCGGAGGGCCGGGGGTTGGGCCCGTCCCCTCCCCCTACCCCCCCCTTAATTTTTAGGACTTGCAACGATGGAAAATAACGGCGACGCCTTGTTTAACATTTCAGCACCTCGACCAGGCCCCGGCCGTCATGCGAACATGCTCGAGCTCGCAATCGAGGCGGCGAAAGAAACCGGCGCGATTATCGACGTCGACGAGGGGCTATTATCACTCGCTCGCGCTAATGCGGTTGCTCTCGACGAGGCCGAGGCCGACCGGAAATATTACGCGATAGCACAATTAACCGGCCCGTATCGCGAGGTACTCGAGGCCCTAAGAATGACCCCCGAAAAACGCGAAAGTGAAGCTAATGACGAGCTTAATAAAGCACTCGCCGAGCTTGGTACGGCCGCGATTCGCGACGCCTAGACCAACCGGGCCGACGTATGGGCCGGCGATTAACAAGATTCAAACCATGCTCGGTAACGACCCTATGCCGTGGCAGGAATACGCCGCCGACCTCATTGGCGAAATCGGCGACGATGGTTTGTTTCGATGGCCGATGGTCATTATTTCAGTGCCTCGGCAGGCAGGAAAAACCACGATTTCGCAATCGAGTTGTGTGCATAGACTATTTACCGGCCGGGGCCGGCGAGTATGGTCGACCGCACAAACCGGGCAAAAAGCGCGCTCGAAATGGCTCGAGCAAGTCGAGGTTATAGAAAGCGACCTATTTCCATTACGCGAGTTGTTCACTACTAAAAAAGCGGCTGGTAACGAGCAACTAATTCTATCGCGACTAAATTCGAAATTCGCGCCTCACCCGCCGACCGAGGACTCGTTGCACGGCGAGCAATCCGACCTCAATTTCATCGATGAGGCTTGGGTATTCGACGACGCGGAGGCGGCCGCGCTAATGCAGGCAATCGTACCGACACAAACGACGCGACCAGGCGCTCAAACGATTATCGTTTCAACGATGGGAACCGCCGCGTCGACTTGGTTTCATGGTCTCGTTGATAAAGCGAAACAACCGGGGTCGAATATCGCGTTACTTGATTACGGTATCGGCCCGGATGATGATCCGACCGACCTCGACGTTATCGCCGCTAACCACCCCGCCTACGGTTATACCGTAACGATGGACTCGTTAAAGCGAGCTCGCGACCAGCTCGCGCCGGCCGAATTCGCTCGAGCCTATGGCAATCGACAAACCGGGGCGCGAAACCGGCTAATACCGCTCTCGGCGTGGCAGTCAACGCAAACCGAGAAAAAGATTCCCTCGACCTCGCCGATTACTTTCGCGGCCGCTATTGATATCGACCGTACCGAGACCGTTATCGTCGCCGCCGGCGTATTGGACGATATGCCGATTATCGAGGTCGTCGACCGTCGACCCGGTACGAATTGGGCCGCGCCTCGCCTCGACGAGCTCGTTAAAAAATTCGATTCCTCGGCCCCGTGGGTCGACCCGATTGGGCCCTCGTCCACTCTCGTCGACCAACTCGAGGCACTAGGCCACGAAATGCCGAAAATCAACACTCGAATAATTACCTCGGCCGCCGCCGACCTCATGGATAGAATTACCGCGACCGACGCCGACGGCGTCGCCTCGCCTCGAGTGCTAATTCGACCCGATGATTCTCTCGATATCGCCGCCGAAATCGTCGAGCAAAGACGAGTCGGTGAAGCGTGGGCATGGTCTCGGAAAACCGCCGGCGGTTCGATTGCCTCGCTCGAGGCGGCGACCCTCGCGATATGGGGGCTCGAGCATAAACCACTACCACCAATCGCGCCGATGATTAGATAAGAGAATTTATGTATATCGACAAATCAGAAATAACCGTCGTTTGTGTTTGCGATAAATGCCACTACCGAGAAATTCGACCGACCTCGGCCGCCGCGTGGACAGCTCTCGCGATTCATGTCAAAAAAGTACATGGAGCGACCGACGCCGTCGGCCGGGTGCAACGAGCGGCGAATAAAGCGCGAAACCGTGCAAAAGCGAGGGAAAACCGAAATATGTCTCGCACTTAGGTTTAAATAGTCGGTATGGGATTTATCGACCGAATTCGCGAGTCTCTCAACCTACCGGGGGCCCTCGCCGCCGCCGGCGGTAGCGTCGGCCTCGCGTCGCCGTGGCGAGCCTCGAGTCACCTCGAAAAACTAACGCCGCTCGTACTCGCCGACGTATTCGGAACCGACGCGCGTATTCCGATGGATAGGGCCGGCGCTATGCAAGTACCGGCCCTCGCTCGCGCTCGCGGTCTCATTGTGTCCACTATCGCTCGAGTACCGCTTGTTGCTCGCGCCGCCGACGGTAGCGAGGTAGATATACCGTGGATAAATTCGACCGATACCGAGATAACGCCGTTTCACCGGATGTTATGGACAATCGACGATTTATTTTTTTATGGTTGGTCGTTATGGGCTCTCGAAAGAGACGACGACGGCGAGGTTATACACGCCTACCGCGTCGAGTATGGTCTATGGAATTTCAACGACGACGGCGTTATCGAAATCGACGGCGTAATCGCCGCCGACGACGACGTCATTCTAATCCCAGGAATTAACGACGGTATGCTCGCCGAGGCAAATATCACGCTCTCGCAGGCGACGCGCCTCGCGGCGGCCGCGACCAGGGCGGCCGATAACCCCGCCGCGCAGGTCGAGTTACACCAGACTAACGACGCGCCGATGACCGAGGAACAAATCGACCGACTTATTCGTCGATGGACTAAGGCCCGCCGAGGCGAGAACGGCGGCGTGGCGTTTACAACCGCCGGTATCGAGGTAAAAGAACACGGCGCGTCGAGCGAACATTTACTATTGGAGGGCCGTAACGCCTCGGCCGTCGATATCGCTCGCCACGCTGGCATACCGGCGACCATGATCGACGCGACGCTCTCGGGCTCGAGTTTGTCTTACCAAAATTCCTCGGCCCGCCTCGTCGAGTTGGTCACTTTCGGTCTCTCGCCGTTAATGGCAGCGGTCGCCGCCGCTCTCTCGAATGACAAACTCACGCCGCCGGGCGTTGTGTTGTCGTTCGATACCACAAGCGTTATCGACAACCTAAACGAGTTACTCGACGGAGTCGCGACCGTCGACGAAAGGAATGAAACCGCGTGAAAAATTGGGAAACCGTAGAACCGGATAAAGTCGCTCTCGTCGGCTCGCACCGTTACACGAAAGGCCGCTCGCGACAGATTGACCGCCTCGTTATTCACCATAACGCCGGCGTGCGATTGACGACCGAGCGCGTTAAAAAATTGTGGGACGAGGAACGCGAGGCCTCGGCTCACTATCAAGTCGAGGACGACGGCGTTATCGGCCAATTGGTATGGGATAGGGATACCGCTTGGCACGCCGCGAATACCGATATTAACGCGCGTTCAATTGGTATCGAGCACGCTAATATTTCCGGGCCTAGCCGCTGGCAAATCAGCGACAAAACCGTCGAGGCGGGCGCTCACCTCGTCGCCGCTCTATGTAAATTCTATAAATTGGGCCGGCCGAAATGGGGCGTTAATGTCTTTCCGCACTCTCAATTCGCGGCGACGTCATGCCCCTACCAACTGGCACCAGGCGGCGAGGATCATAATCAGTACATGACTCGCGCCGGTTATTGGTATGACCAGATGATGAACCCGTCGACCGAAAAACCAAAGGATAACGAAAACATGTCTCTCACAGCAGCCCAGGCGAAAAAGCTCGACACCGTACACCATGAACTAACGCACCGATTCCAGTCTCGTTTCGACCTCGAGGAATTCCGAAACGGGAAGATTAAAGAGTCGGAAATATTCGACGATACGCTCGTCGGTTACACACTCGAAAACAACCGTCGAGGCGAAATCAATCGCCGAAAGATTGAAGCAATCGAGGGTAAAGTCGACGAAATTCTCGCTATTCTCAAGGCCGAGGGCTAGATAAATGGCACTCTCGACAATCGCGGCGGCGGTCGCACTCGCGCTCGTTACTTTCGCCGTCGTCGCCGGGGCGGTCGCGCTCGGCGTACTAATCGCGCTCGCCGTCGTTGTAAAGGTGGTGACGCCACGAAAGGAAATCTCGCCACATGAACCCACCAGATACCGCACCGACGCAGGTTAGAAAACCGTGGAGGGCAACATTTCGCACCACGCTAACCGCGTTTATTGCTCTCATACCGCTAATTCCACAGATTGCCGAGGCCGCGCATATCGACGAGATACCGGCGGTCGCGTCGGTCGTCGGCCTCGCGGCGGCGATTAGTAGGGTATTGGCGCTAAATGGGGTCGAGTCGTGGTTAGATAAATATATTCCAATTCTCGCGGCGGAACCTTACGAGGGCAAGCACCGGAAGGACAAAAAATCAGATGAAGCAAATTAACCGAATTCACGCCTCGGCCGGCGGCGAGACCATGCACATGGTGGCAAGTATGGCCCCGGCGGCGGAACAGACGAAGCGCACAGTAACGGGCCTCGTCGTTCCGTGGAATACCCCCGGACGTACCTCGGCCGGCCCGGTATCGGTCGCCGAGGGCGCGGTAAAGCTACCGGCCGACCTTGGCCGAGTAAAGCTATTACGCGACCACTCAGATACGGCGAATTTCTCGCCGGTTGGTTACGCGACCGCCGCCGAGGTAACAGACGAGGGCCTAAAAATGTCGTTTCGTATCGCCGAGGGCGACGACGGCGACGCGGCCCTCGCCGACGTGAAAAACCGAGTACGCGACGCTCTCAGCGTTGAACTCGTCGACACGAAAGTCACTAACGGAACTCTCAAGTCTGGCAACTTGACCGCCGTGGCACTCGTCCCGATTCCCGCGTTCGCCGAGGCCCGCGTCGAAATGCTCACGGCGGCCGCGACCGACCCCGTCGAGGACGACGAGGACGACGACGAGCTCGACCAGGCGGCCGAGGACGACGAGACCGTCGACCCCGCCGACGACGACGAGCTCGTTATCGAGACCGACGAGCAACTCGAAACAACCGACCCCGAAACCGACCCCGTCGAGGACGACGAGGACGACGAAACCGAAAAGGAAAATAACACTATGCCGAAAAACAAGCTCGCCGCCGCTCGAGTACCTAGCGGGCTCAAGGTCAACCAGAAACCGGCGTTAACGTTCTCGCAGGCGGTCGAAACAATCGCGAATATGCGAACCGGAACCGCCTCGCCTGAACTAACCGCCGCTCTCGCCGATATCACTCGCTCGGCGAACCCAGCAGTATCGGCCCCTCAATGGCTCGGCGAATTGTGGGAGGGCTCGGAATATCAACGCGAGATTATTCCAACCATGACCAACAAGCCACTAACTAAGCTAAAGGCCGTCGGCTGGCGTTGGACTCAGAAACCAGAAATCGAAGATTACGCCGGCGATAAAACCGAAATTCCAACTAACGAGGTCGCGACCGAGCCAGTCGAAACGACCGCTAATCGTATGGCAGTTGGTCACGATATCGACCGCGCGTATTTCGATTTCAACGAGACCGAGTTTCTCGAGGGTTTCTTTCGAGCCCGCACCATTGATTACGCGATGAAATCAGACGCAAAGGCGGCGGCGTTTCTTAATACCTCGGCGTCGACCGGTACGACGGTAGCCTCGGAACCTGACCTATTGCACGCGGCGGCCCGCGCTCGACTCGTCGTTAAACGACAAGTTCGAGTTGAACCGTCGGCCTACTTGGTTCACCCTAACTCGCTATTCGGCCTATTCGATATTACTCAACTCGATAACCCCGCGTATCTCGACCTACTCGGCGTAAAACCGGAACGATTTATCGCGACCGACCTCGTCCCGGAAAACGAAGTAATCGCATACGCGAAAGAGTCGGTAACTTGGTTCGAGCTACCAGGCTCGCCGATTCGCGTCGACGCCGAGCGTATCGACCTCGGCGGCCGCGATTCCGCAGTGTTCGCGTATTGGGCAACGTTGCTCAATAACCAATCCGGTATCGTTCGTGTTCCATTCGGCGAACCAGTAGTCGAGGCGTAATAATGGAATTGCTCACCGTTGCAAAGGTCGCCGACCAACTCGGTTTAGTGGGAACGTCGCATAACGACGAGCTCGTTCCGGTAATCGCGGCGGTCGAGGCGCTCGTTACCTCATACAACGAGCCCCCCGACGGCGAGCAATGGCCCGCAAACCTACAACTCGGCGCGGTAATGCTCGCGGCCCGAATTTACCGGCGTCGCAACTCGCCGGCCGGCGTCGAGTCGATGGGTGAAATTGGGCCCGTTTACGTTTCTCGAAATGATCCAGACCTCGCGCAATTGCTAAAAATCGGCAAGTATGCACCGCCGAAAGTGGGTTAATCGTGATTACGAAATCGCTCGGTTACGTCGTCGACGTACTAAACGCCGCCGGTATCGACGCCTCAATCGACCCGCAAAAGATTAACCCCCCGGCGGTATGGGTCTCGGCTCGGCGGCTCGCTCGTCCTAAGCTCGGCGGGCCGGCCGACGTCGTCGTCGACGTATTCCTCATTACTCGCGACGCCGGTATCGACTCGGCGATTCGAGTACTCGAAGAAATGCTCGAAACAATAATCGAGGTTATCGAGGACGACGACCGCCTCGAGCTCGATTGGCAAGATACCGACCTTGGGCAATCCGTTACATTGCCTCAAGGCGGCTCACCCCTACCCGCGTATAAAATCGCTATCACGGTAGAAAACGAATAGGAAAGAGTAAAAGAAATGGCTACTAAACACCGCTCGCAGAAGCTCGGCCCCGGCGAATTGTACCTCGGAGAAACCGGTTCCGGTATTGACATCTCATGTCAAATGACCGAGGCGCGAATTCAATGGGATAACGACGAGGACGACGCGGTTCCGGTATTGTGTGGCGACACAATCCCAGGCGACGACACTTTCACCGCGACCCTCGCCGGCGTCGTTTATCAGGATATGATGGCAGGCGGAATTATCGAATGGTCGTGGGATAATAAAGGCGAAATCGTACCGTTTCGATTCGTACCGGCAACCGGGGCCGAAATTACCGGCAAGGTTAAAGTTCTACCGGTCGACCTCGGCGGCGAGGTAAAGAAGAAAAACACGTCCGATATCGAGTGGCCGTGTCTCGACGAGCCAGTATTTACGGCTATTCCAGTCGAGGGCGGCGACCTCGGCGACGACGGGCTCGGCGGCGAGTAATGGCATACGTCGGCCTAAGACTCGAGGGGGCCCCGCGATTCAAGCGCACGCTAAAGCAAGCGGGCCAGGAACTCGACGACATGAAAACCGCGCATAAATCGGCGGCCGGTATTGTCGCCTCGAGGGCCTCGTCATGGGCCCCCTCGGTTACTGGTCGACTCGCCGGTACGGTTCGCGCGAGCGGTACTAAAACCGCCGCTATTGTTCGCGCCGGCAATAACCGAAAATCTAAGGGCGGCGTACCGTACGCTAACCCTATCCATTGGGGTTGGAGGGCTCGGAATATTCGACCTAATCCGTTTCTTTCGTATTCGGCGCAATCTACCGAGCCTACTTGGCTACCGCTATTTATGAAAGAATTAAACAAAGCAATCTCGAAAGTTGAAGGTATATAAACCTATGGCACTTAACGTAACAGTGACGATAAAGGGTAACGACCCCGTCGACGTTCCGGTAATTAACCCGGATCGAATTCGATGGGACATGACTCGAGCTAAACAGAAATGGCCCTCATTCGAGGACGCGCCGTTTCTTGGTACTACTTTCCTCGCATGGTCTGCAATGAAACGCGAGGGACTTTATGCCGATACTTTCGAGAATTTCCGAGACCGCGACGCGGTCGATATTGAGTCGTTCGACGACTCCGATAACGACGACGACACTATCGAGGGGGTTGGAAACCCTACCCAGTAGGCTCGCGAGCGAGGCTAGTAATTCAGCTCTCGCGAGTCTGGCAAATTCCACCACAGACACTATTCGACGCCGACGACGAAATAATCGCGACTATGATCGCGGTTCTCGAGGACGAAAAAAATGAGCAAAACAGCGATTCTTAGCGTTAGGATTATTTCAGACTCGAAAGAGGCCGCCAAAGGTTTCTCGCAGGCGGCCGGCGGCGTCGATAAACTCGAGGGTAAAGTTAAAGGCGCCGCGACCGCAATGTCGGTCGCCTCGGCCGGCGTTATCGCATTCGGTAAAGAGGCCCTCGACGCGGCGAGCGCATTACAGCAATCGACCGGCGCCGTCGAGTCGGTATTTAAATCACAGGCCGACGCGATTAAGTCCCTCGCGGCCGACGCGGCCGGGGCGGTTGGTCTCTCGGCTAATCAATACCAGGAATTCGCGAGCGTCATGGGCTCGCAGCTTAAAAACCTCGGCGTCGAGCAATCTAATCTAGTACCGACGACCGACAAGTTAATCACGATGGGCGCCGACCTCGCGAGTATGTACGGCGGTACTACCGCCGACGCGGTCGAGGCCCTCGGCGCGGTATTTCGAGGCGAAACCGACCCTATCGAGAAATACGGTATCTCGATTAAACAGTCCGACGTTAACGCGAGACTCGCCGCCGACGGTCTCGACGGTCTCGAGGGCGAGGCACGCAAGCAGGCCGAAACGCAAGCTCGCCTCGCTATTTTGACCGAGCAATCGGCCGACGCGCAAGGTAATTTCGCTCGCGAGGTAGATACGGCCGCCGGCTCGGCTCAAATCGCGGCCGCCGAGTGGGAAAACGCGAAAGCGTCGCTTGGCGAGGCCCTATTGCCTATCGCGACCAGGGCGGCCGAAGTCATGGCCGACCTCGCCGCAAAGATGGGAGAAAACCCCGCCGTCGTCGCTCGAGTCGCCGCCGCAATTCTCGGATTAACCGGCGCGTTATGGGCCGGATGGGCCGCAATCAAAGTGTGGAAAGCGGCGAGCGCAATCGCGACCGGCGTTTCGATTGCTTGGCAGGTAATGACCGGCCGCATGGTATTAGGTAACGCCTCGGCCGCCGCCTCGGCCGGCGTCGCCGCCTCGTCGTCGGCCGCCGCGTGGATTGGCGCGGGCCTACGGGCCGCCGGCGCGTGGACTCTCATGGCGATTCGCGCCGTCGGTTCGTTCGTTATGACCGCGACCTCGGCCGCCGTATCGGCCGCCGCTACCGCCGCCTCATGGATTGGCGCGGGCCTACGGGCCGCCGGGGCGTGGTCTCTCATGGCAGCTCGCGCGGTTGCCTCGTTCGTTATGACCGCCGCCGGGGCCGCCGCCTCGGCCGCCGCTACCGCCGCCGCTTGGGTCGCCTCGACCGCTCGCACAATCGCCGCGTTTATCGCACAAAACGCGGTAATGCTCGCCTCGCGAGGCG
>Ga0079226_10002249_pt1 | contig 14867 bp, 12 predicted proteins | sample Poulit2014_FD_76345 | JGI IMG/M metagenome (GOLD analysis project Ga0079226, IMG submission 76345) | Agricultural soil microbial communities from Georgia to study Nitrogen management - Poultry litter 2014 | ecosystem: Environmental > Terrestrial > Soil > Agricultural land | place: USA: Georgia... | reverse complement strand
GATGCAAGAAATATTCAGTTAAGTAGGTATAGAGAGAAGAAAAAATTTAATAATGCACAGATTTCTAATACACAAATAAAAGATTATTGTAGATTGGCAGATAGTACTGAAAAAATTATGAAGTTAGCCTTTAAAAAGTATAAATTTAGTGCTAGAACCTATAATAAGATATTAAGGGTAGCAAGAACTATTGCTGACTTAGAAGGTGTTAAGAATATAGAAGATGCTCATCTACTAGAAGCCATAAGATATAGAAGCTTAAACAACAAATATTGGGGGTAATTCAGATGAAAAGCTATTCTGAAAGGGATGTGTTGATATGGTTAAATAGCTTGGGAATTAGAGGGAGGGTCGTAGAGAGACTTATGCATGTCTTCCCAGATATAAGAGAGGTCTTAGAGGTTAAAGATAGTAGATTACAGTATATTAAAGGTATACAAAGTAAGACATTGAATAAAATTATAAATAATAGAAATAAAAGGTATATAGAGGGATTATTTAATAAGCTAGAAATACATCAATCTAAGATTATCACTATTCTAGATAAAGAGTATCCAGAAAGTTTAAACAATATATATGAAAGACCTTATGTGCTACATGGAAAGGGAAATATGACACAGGAAGATAGATTGGCTATTGGAATAGTCGGTGCTAGAAAATCAACTTCTTATGGTAAATGGGCTTGTGAGAAATTTACTAAAGAACTAGTAGATTTAGGAGTGACTATAGTAAGTGGTTTAGCATTAGGTATAGATACAATTGCCCATAAAACAGCAATTGAGAACAATGGGAGAACTATAGCAGTATTAGGAAATGGTATAGATAGGGTCTATCCTAAACGTAATAAAAAATTATACGAAGAGATACCTAAAAATGGGATGATATTGACAGAGTTTTCGCATGGTACTGTACCTTTACCATATAATTTTCCACAAAGAAATCGAATAATATCTGGATTATCTTTAGGCATTATAGTGATAGAAGCAAAGGAAAAATCAGGTTCTCTAATAACAGCTCATCATGCACTTGAGCAAGGTAAAGATGTGTTTGCTGTACCAGGAAATATAAATAGCATTTATAGTAAAGGTACAAATTTACTTATTAAAGATGGTGCCAGACCTTTATTAAGTATGGAAGATATGATGGAGGAAATAAGAGAGTTACAATTGAGCTTATCTGAAAAAAAGAAAAAAAGTATAGATTGTTCTCAATTTAGTAAAATTGAAATGAGCATAATTGATACTTTAGAAGAAGGACCATTACATTGTGATTTAATTTCATATAAATCTGGATTAGATATTACAAATGTAATCAGTACTCTTACAGTATTAGAATTAAAAGGTGTTGTTAAAGAGATAAGTGGAAGAATATTTACTTTGAATTAGACTTATCTATGGAGGTGTATGTATTGGCAAGTAATTTAGTAATAGTTGAGTCACCAGCTAAAGCTAAAACAATCGGTAAGATTTTAGGTAAAAATTATAAGGTGATGGCATCTGTTGGACATGTAAGAGATTTACCTAAAAGTACTTTAGGTATTAATATAGAAGAAAATTATGATCCAAAATATATAACTATTAGAGGTAAAGGTCCTGTAGTGGCTGAATTAAGAAAAGAGGGTAAAAAAGCTAAGAATATATTTTTAGCGACTGACCCAGATAGAGAAGGAGAAGCGATTTCTTGGCATCTTGCTCATATTTTAAAGATGGACTCAGACAAGAAAACTAGGGTGGAATTTAATGAAATAACTAAAGATGCAGTTAAAAAGGCTATTAAAAGCCCTAGAACCTTAGATCAAGACTTAATTGATGCCCAGCAGGCTCGTAGAATACTAGATAGATTAGTAGGATATAAAATAAGCCCACTATTATGGAAAAAAATAAGGAAGGGGTTAAGTGCTGGAAGAGTACAATCTGTTGCTACTAAGATTATATGTGATCGAGAAGATGAAATTGAAAAATTTGTTCCACAAGAATATTGGAGTATTAAAGCTTTACTATCAAAAAATGGAGAAAGATTTGAAGCTAAATTTATGGGGAAATATATAGATGGTAAAAGGAAAAAAATCGAATTAAAAAATGAAAAAAAAGTTAAAGAAATTCTTAATGGAATGAATCAGGAGGAATTTGAAACTTTAGATGTTAAAAAAGGGACTAAAAAAAGAAATCCCTACGCTCCTTATACAACTAGTACATTACAACAAGATGCTTCTAGAAGATTAGGATTTAATACTAAAAAGACTATGAGAATAGCTCAACAATTATATGAGGGTATTGATATAAAAGGAGAAGGAACTACAGGTTTAATAACCTATATGAGAACTGACTCAACTAGAATTTCAAATGAAGCAATATCTGGAGCTAAATCTTTTATATTGGACAATTATGGAAGGGAATATTCTAATGGTGGGAGGTCTTATGGTAAAAAGGCGCAGAAAGATTCCCAAGATGCTCATGAAGCAATAAGACCTACTACATTTGTAAAAGCTCCTAAAGATATAAAATCTTCTCTAAATAGAGATCAATATAGATTATATAAATTAATATGGGAAAGGTTTATTAGTTCTCAGATGTCTTCTGCTAGATACGATACTTTAAGAGCAAATATATTGAGTAATAACTATTTATTTAGGGCAAATGGTAGTAAATTAGTATTCCCAGGGTTTTTAAAAGTGTATACTGTGATTAATAAAGATGATAAGGATATGGATATGCCAATGTTATATAAAGGTGAAATGTTAAAAGTAGAAAGTATAGATTCAAATCAACATTTTACTAAGCCACCAAGCAGATATACAGAGGCATCTTTAATCAAAACATTGGAAGAGATGGGAATAGGTAGACCAAGTACTTATTCTCCTACTATAGGAACTATTCTAGCTAGGAATTATGTAGCATTGGAAAATAACTCATTTTATCCTACAGAATTAGGAATATTAGTAAATGATTTACTAACTGAGTATTTTGGAAATGTAATAAATGAAGAATTTACTGCTGAATTAGAAGAGAAACTTGATGATATAGCTGAGGGGAAGTTTTCTTGGAAAAGTGTAGTAGATGACTTTTATACAGATTTTCATAAATATTTGTCAGTAGCTGAAGATGAAATAGATGAAATAGAAATAGAAGATGAAGTAACTGATGAAATTTGTGAAAAATGTGGAAGGAATATGGTTATTAAAACTGGAAGGTTTGGGAAATTCTTAGCTTGTCCAGGGTATCCAGATTGTAAAAATACAAAAACTATTTTAGATAAAATCGGGATAGATTGTCCATTATGTGACGGAGATGTTGTAAGAAAAAGGTCAAGAAAAGGTAGAGTGTTTTATGGATGTAGCAATTATCCTGATTGTAAGTTTGTATCTTGGGATGAACCAATAAAAGAGAAGTGTCCTGAATGTAAATCTTATATGACTGTTAGAAGAAGAAAAAAGGGAGACCTGATTAAATGTAGTAATAAGGATTGTGGTTATGTAAAAGAGTAATAATTGTATCTTATAATTATTTATATCTGATGGGATTAAGTAGAAATGGATATGCTAGAATGCATTTAATATAATTATGGAAAGTAAATAAATAAGGTTATAAGGAGGAAGTTATGGAGAATTTATTACAAAAAACAAGAAGATTAAATAAAACTTTACAAGGATATGGCTCCCAACCTGTATCCTTTTTAGAGTTAAGTAGAATCCTTAGTGATATTTTAGATACGAATGTATATATAGCAAGTCGCCGAGGTAGAATATTAGGTTCTAATTTAATGGAAAACATTGAGAATGACACTATGAAATCTAAGCAAGACAAAGACTGTAGGTTTACAAAAGAGTATAATGATAATTTACTGTCTGTTCAGGAAACTAAAGGAAATGTAGAAGGAACTATTAAAAAAGAATCTAATGAGCAGGTCAATTTCCATCATACTGGTAATATATCTACGATTATTCCAATTATTAGTGGAGGAGAAAGATTAGGTACATTAGTTTTATCTAGAATTGATAGAGAGTTTAATATAGAAGATTTAATATTAGCAGAATATAGTGCCACTATAGTAGGAATGGAAATTTTAAGATCGAAAAGTGAAGAAATCAGGGAAGAAATTAGAAAACAATCTATTGTTCAGATGGCTATAGAGACATTATCGTATTCAGAGTTAGAAGCAATGGATCATATATTTGAGGAACTGAATGCAGATGAAGGCTTATTAGTAGCAAGTAAAGTAGCAGATAGGGTAGGAATAACTAGATCTGTAATAGTAAATGCTTTAAGAAAGCTTGAGAGTGCAGGTGTAATTGAATCTAGATCTCTTGGAATGAAAGGTACACATATAAAGATTTTAAACGATAAACTAATAGAAGAATTAAAAAAGGTAACTGATTAATTTTCAAAAATATTACAATAGATAATTGCCTTAGGGATATTTCTATGTTATAATGTTAAAGTGATTACGCACACATCCTGATATTTAAGGGAGTCCCTATATGGGTCCTTAGGTAAGTGATGGTTGTGGTGGAAAAACTTGGAGGTGAAAAATATATGTCAGTAGTTTCAATGAAGCAATTGTTAGAAGCAGGAGTTCATTTTGGTCATCAAACCAGAAGATGGAATCCTAAAATGGCTGAATATATCTTTACTGAAAGAAATGGAATTTATATTATAGATTTACAGCAAACAGTGAAGATGATAGATGATGCTTACAATTTTGTTAGGGAAATCGCTGAAAATGGTGGAGAAATATTGTTCGTAGGAACAAAGAAACAAGCTCAAGAAGCTATAGAAAACGAAGCTAAAAGATGTGGGATGTTTTATGTAAATCAAAGATGGCTTGGTGGTATGTTAACTAATTACAAAACCATTAGAAAAAGTATAAACAGGTTAAATGAATTGACACAAATGGAGGAAGATGGAACATTTGAGGTCCTACCTAAAAAAGAAGTAATTGATTTAAAACGTGAGGAAGAAAAGTTAGAGAAATCTTTAGGTGGAATTAAGAATATGAATGGTCTTCCAGATGCTATATTTGTTGTTGATCCTAGAAAAGAAGCTATAGCAATTCAAGAAGCTAGAATTCTTGGAATTCCTGTAATAGCTATTGTTGATACTAATTGTGATCCAGATGAGATTGATGTTATAATTCCTGGTAATGATGATGCAATTAGGGCAGTTAAGTTGTTAACTGAGACAATGGCAAATGCAGTATTAGAAGGAAGACAAGGAGAACAAACAGAGTCTACAGAAGAAAAAGTAGAGGAAAAGCAAGAAGACTAATATAAAGGTAAGGGTTTTAAGGTGATTTACCTTTTAGACCTTTACCATTTTTAATATATGAGGAGGTATAGGATAATGGGTATAACGGCTTCCCAAGTAAAAGAATTAAGGGAAAAAAGTGGTGCTGGTATGCTTGATTGCAAAAAGGCATTAGAGGAAACAAATGGTGATATGGATAAAGCTGTAAACTTACTAAGAGAAAAAGGATTAGCCTCAGCTTCCAAAAAATCAGGAAGGGTTGCAGCGGAAGGATTAGTTGATTCTTATATACATGGAGGAAGAATTGGAGTTTTAATAGAAGTAAATTCTGAAACTGATTTTGTATCAAAGACAAAAGAATTTCAGGAATTTGTTAGAGATATGGCAATGCAAGTAGCAGCTTCTAATCCAAAATATGTAGGTAGAGATGATGTTCCAAAAGAAGAGGTAGAAGAAGAAAGAGAAGTTTTAGTTAACCAAGTAGTACGTGAAGGTAAACCTGAACATGTTGCAGAACAAATAGTGGAAGGTAGAATGGGCAAGTTTTACGAAGGAATATGTTTATTAGATCAACCATTTATAAAGGATCCTAGTATTAAAATTAAAGATGTATTAAATGAAAAAATAGCACAAATTGGAGAGAATCTACAGATAAGAAGATTTGTTAGATTTGAAGTAGGAGAAGGCCTTGAAAAGAGAGAAGAAAACTTGGCTGATGAAGTAGCTAAACAAATAGGTGATTAATTAATGGAGAACATAATATGTTCTCCTTTTAGCAATTAGAAGAGATTCTTTTTAAGGAGTGTATTGTTTAATGGAACCTATATTTAAAAGAGTTGTGTTAAAATTAAGTGGAGAAGCTTTAGCAGGTGAAAAAGGTAAAGGTATTGATAGTGATACTATGTATAAAATATCTAAGGAGATTAAATCTGTTAAAGATCTTGGTGTAGAGATTGGGATAGTAGTAGGTGGAGGGAATTTCTGGAGAGGGGCAGACGTAACAGGAATGGATAGAACTACTTCGGACCATATAGGAATGCTTGGAACTGTTATGAATGCACTGGCTTTACAAGATGCATTAGAAGAAATGAATATAGTGACTAGGGTTCAATCAGCTGTTGATATGAAAGAGATAGCTGAACCTTATATTAGAAGAAGAGCTGTTAGACATCTGGAAAAAGGAAGAGTAGTTATTTTTGCTGCTGGCTCAGGGAATCCTTATTTTTCTACAGATACAGCAGCAGCATTAAGATCAGCTGAAATAGAAGCTGATGTCATTTTGTTAGGGAAAAAAGGAGTTGATGGTGTTTATGATTCAGATCCTTTAACAAATTTATCAGCTAAAAAATTTGATACATTAAAATATATTGATATACTTAATTTAGGATTAGGAATTATGGATTCTACAGCTACATCACTGTGTATGGATAATAAAATACCATTAATTGTTTTTGGGATCGATCAACCAAGTAATATTGTTGATATAGTTTTAGGGAAGAAGATAGGAACACATATAAAGGAGGATTAATTATGTATTTAGATGTTCATAAAGATTCTGAAAAAAGAATGAAGAAAACAGTTGAAGTTTATAGGAATGATTTACAAAGTATTAGGGCAGGTAGAGCAAACCCTGCACTATTAGATAAAATAATGGTAGAATATTATGGACAAATGACCCCATTAAGTCAAGTGGCAAGTGTATCAGCTCCAGAACCTAGATTGTTGGCTATTCAACCCTGGGAAGCCAAACTGGTTCCAGAGATAGAAAAGCAAATTCTTAAATCGGATTTAGGTATCAATCCTTCTAATGATGGTAAGATAGTTAGACTGCAAATACCAGAATTGACAGAGGAGAGAAGAGCAGATCTAACTAGATTAGTAAAAAAAAGTGGAGAAGATGCTAAAGTGTCTATTAGAAATATCAGAAGAGAAGGTATTAGTTCTATTCAAAAAATGGAAAAGAATAAAGAGTTAACAGAAGATGAAAAACAACAGGCAGAAGATCACATGCAAGAAATAACAGATAAATATGTAAATGAAGTTGATGTTGCAATAAAAAGTAAAGAAGAAGAGTTAATGGAAATATAAATAAAACCCCTTCTTAAGAAGGGGTTTTATTATTGGAGGTGAATGGGGTGAGTCAAAAAAGACAAGAAAAGAAGAGTTTAAACGAACAAATTGACTCTAATAGATTACCTAACCATATTGCTATCATTATGGATGGAAATGGGAGATGGGCAACACAAAGATCGCTCCATAGGAATTTGGGGCATCAAGAAGGAATGAAAAGGGTAATAGAGATAGTTGAAGAATCTAAAGCTATTGGTATAGGATATCTTACTTTATATGCTTTTTCTACAGAAAATTGGAAAAGGCCCAAAGATGAAGTACAAGGGTTGATGAGAATTTTAGTAGTTTTTATTAGGAAAGAGCTAAATAAATTACACAAAAATAATGTGAAATTAAATATTCTAGGAGATATATCTAAGCTTCCAAATACAGCTAGAAATGAAGTTGAAAAGGCTGTAATTAAAACTAAAAATAATAATGGAATGATTTTAAATATTGCATTAAACTATGGTGGAAGGGATGAGGTGATTTTTGGGATAAAAGGATTACTAAAAGATATAAATAAGGGTAAAATAGATATAGATGAGATAGACTCTAATATCTTTTCGAAATATTTATATACTAAAGATCAACCTGATCCAGATTTGTTGATTAGACCAAGTGGTGAGATGCGACTAAGTAATTTTTTATTATTTCAAATAGCATATACAGAGTTTTGGTTTTCAGATATTTTGTGGCCAGATTTTGATAAGTATAAATTACATGAGGCTATAATAGACTATCAAAAGAGAAATAGAAGATTTGGGGGAGTTTAAGTGAAAGAATTAAGTAAAAGACTCATGACAGGACTTATCGGTATTATATTATTGTTTTTAGTAATCAAGCAAGGTGGAATTTATTTATCATTATCATTATTACTCTTATCATTAGTAGGTATAAATGAATTTTATTCAGTTTTGGAAAAGCTTCATTTAAATCCTATTAGATCTATCGGATATTTAGGAACTTTAGGATTGTTTTTAATAAATATGGTAGAATCAATTTCTATAGAATTGTTTATAGTATTAGTTACGATATCTTTGTTTATAATTCTTATGAGAGATAGTAAATTAACTATATCAGATATAAGTGTAACTGCATTAGGATTATTATATATACCTTTTTTATTAGGACATATATTTTACTTAGATGGAACTAAATATATATGGTTGATTTTTATTATTGCTTTTGGAACTGACACATTTGCCTATATGTTTGGAAATATATTTGGCAAAACAAAATTATCACCTAATATTAGCCCAAATAAAACTATTGAAGGTTCATTAGGAGGAATATTTGGAAGTTTAGTATGTAGTATTATCTATGCTTCAATAATAGGTATAGGACCAAAGTGGAAGATTGTAATATTGTCTATATTTATTTCGATAATTGCTCAATTAGGTGATTTAGTCGCCTCGAGAATCAAACGGATGGCGAATATCAAGGATTATGGCTTTGTTTTTCCAGGACATGGAGGTGTACTAGATAGATTTGATAGTATTATTTTTAGTGCTCCTTTAATATATTATTATGTGCAGTATTTTTTAATATAAAATCAATAGGAACAGGGGTGTTTTTATGCAGACAACTGCAGCAGCAATATTTGTTTTTTTATTAGTAATCTTGTTGCATGAATTAGGACATTTTACTGTAGCTAAATTAGTAGGTATTAAAGTAAATGAATTTTCTGTAGGAATGGGTCCTAAGATAATTCAAAAAGAAAAAGGAGAGACTAAATATACCTTAAGAATTTTACCAATAGGTGGATATGTTAGTATGGAAGGGGAAGATGAGGAGTCCCAAGATCCAAGAAGTTTTGGAGAAGCATCACCTTTATCACGAATGGCTGTGATAGCGGCAGGTTCATTTATGAATTTCATATTGGCAATAGTAGTATTATCTATAGTTGCATTTAGTATTGGAGAGCCAACTACAATAATAAGCGAAACTATTGTTGATTCTCCAGCTGAAATGGTAGGAATTATGCCAGGAGATAAGATTGTGAAAATAGATGATAACAAAGTTGATGATTGGGATGATTTATCAAATTCTATTAAAAATGCAAATACAGATGAAGATATAAATGTATACTTAATTAGAAATGGAGAAGAAAAATTATCTGTTTTGCGTCCTATTATGAAAAACGGGGAAAATATGATAGGGATAGTGCCTAAACATCAAAAGTCATTAATATATGGGATTAAAGGTGGCATTCAACAAACAGGTATGTTTATAAAATTAATGTTTGAGTTCGTAGCTATGACTTTTAAAGGGCAGGTATCTACTAACGATTTAGCAGGACCAGTGGGAGTTATAAATGAAGTAGGGAAAGCAGCCAAAATGGGCTATACAAATCTGTTATTACTATTAGGATTTATTAGTGTGAATTTAGGCTTTTTTAATTTATTACCTATTCCAGCTTTGGATGGGAGTAGATTAGTGTTTATTGCTATTGAATTAATTCGGGGTAAACCTATAAATGCAGATAAGGAAAATTTTATTCATATGATAGGATTTATGTTATTAATAATATTAATGTTAGTTGTGACTTATAAAGATTTATTTAGATTAAATATATTTTAGGATCAGTTAGTCCATAGTATAATCTATGGTGTAGGGGGAAGATTTTATGAAGAGTATAAAATTTAAGGAATTAGTTATAGATGATAAATATAAGGACTTAAAAAATATAAATGTCCAAATTGTTGAAGTTAAAATAGTCAAAAGTAGGATGGAACTATTATTAAATCTTGAATCTAAAGAAATTATAAATGATGATTTATACAAAAGTCTTTATAATTTTTTTAGAGAGAAATTTGAAGACTTTAATATAAAATTACATCTAAGGTACGATTTAAATATTCAGGATGATAATAATTTCAGGAAGTATAAAGAGATTATAAATAGTATAATTTTAGATCAAATTCCTTCGAGTAGGTCTTGGATTAAAGATTTAAAATATAGAATTAAAGATAAGACACTATTCCTTACTCCTCCAAATTCAATGGTGTTTTTCTCTTTAGATAGAAATGGATTAATAACTAAATTACGAGATAAAATCTCAGAAGAATTGCAATTTAACTTTATATTAACTGAGTTTAGTGAGGATACCAAAACTAATAATAAGTTTATTGAGTATAAAATAGATGAAGAAAGACAAATATCTAAAGATATATTGTTAAGTACACCTGTAAAGTCCAAGGATAAAATTTCTAAGATTGAGCCGATAAAAAATTATTCAATTGGTAGGTCAATTTCCGAGGAGACTATGCCTATAAATGAAGTTAGTCTTCAAACTGGAATTGCTACTATTAAAGGGGAAATATTTGATTTAGAATATAAGGAGATTAGAGGTAACAGACTACTTATTATATTTAATGTTTCTGATACTACTGATTCTATATCTGTAAAAATATTTTTAAATAATGACAAGGGTGAGGAATTTCTTGATAATTTACAAGAAGAAGATTATGTTATTTTAAGTGGTGACGTAGTTTATGATAATTATGCTCGGTGTCAATCTATAATGTTAAAATCCTTAAAGAAGATAAAAAAAGAAGTAAGAATGGATGAAGCGCAGGAAAAGAGAATTGAATTACATCTACATAGTAAAATGAGCGCTATGGATGGTATGACTGATTTAGAAAAGGTTATTAAGCGTGCACATGATTGGGGTCATGAAGCAATAGCAATTACTGATCATGGAGTAGTACAATCTTTCCCTGAGGCTATGAATGTAAGTGAAGATTTAGGAGTGAAAATAATATATGGTGTGGAAGGCTATTTAGTAAATGATGATGCACAAATAGTGAGTAATTTTAATCCTGATAAAGAATACGATGAGTTCACTATATTTGATATAGAAACTACTGGATTGTCTGCTATTAATGACGGAATTACTGAGATAGGTGCTATAAAGGTGAAGGATGGAAATGTAATAGATACATTTAGTCAATTAATAAATCCTGAAAAACATATACCTGAATTTATTACGAATCTTACAGGTATTACTAATGAGATGGTGTCTGACAAACCAAAAATTCAAGAAGTAATAAAATCTTTTGACAAATTTATTGGAAACAGCGTATTGGTTGCACACAATGCTAGTTTTGACATAGGATTTATTAGGGAAAAAATGAAAAAGGTTAATATGAATTTAACAAACCCGGTGCTCGATACTCTAGGACTGGCTAGAGCAGTATTTCCTAATCTGAAGAATCATAAATTGGATAATTTAGCAAAATATCTAGGGATAAGTTTAGAAAATCATCACCGAGCTGTTGATGATGCTACAGCGACTAAAGATATTCTATTGAAAATTCTTGAGATGTTAGAAGAACGAGGAATAAAACGATTTGCTGAGATTAACAGTTTAAATAATGAGGGAGATATGTTTAAGGGAGAATCTTTTCATATTGTTATTTTAGCTAAAAACTTGATAGGATTAAAGAATTTATATAAATTAATATCAGAATCTCATTTAGAATATTTCTATAGAAATCCTAGAATCCCGAAATCTTTATTGGAAAGATATAGAGAGGGTTTGATTATTGGAAGTGCTTGTTCAAGTGGAGAATTATATAAAGCAATATTAAACGGAAAAAGCTATAGTCAGATTAGAAATATTGTTAATTTTTATGATTATTTAGAAATTCAACCTTTGGATAATAATAAACATTTAATAAAGAATCAAATTTTAAAAGATGAGAAGCAATTAAAAGATATAAATAAACGAATTTATAATCTGGGGCATAAATATAATAAATTAGTAGTTGCTACAGGGGATGTACATTTTTTAGATCCAGAGGATGAAGTTTATAGAAGAATATTAATGGCTGGAAGAGGATTTTCAGATGCTGATGATCAACCTCCATTATATTTTAAGACCACAAATGAGATGTTAAATGAGTTTAGCTATCTAGGGCCTAAGAGAGCTTATGAGGTAGTTGTAAAAAATACTAATTTAATTAATAATATGATTGAAGATATAAGACCTATTCCTAAAGGTACATTTTCTCCTATTATAGAAGGGTCTGAAGAAGAATTAAGACAAATAAGTTATAATAAGGCTTATGAAATTTATGGAGATCCATTACCAGATATAGTTGAGAAAAGATTAAAAAGGGAGTTAGATTCAATAATTGATAATGGATATTCTGTAATGTATATAATATCACAAAAATTAGTATGGCAGTCTTTAGAAGATGGATATTTAGTTGGGTCAAGAGGTTCAGTAGGATCATCATTTGTGGCTACTATGAGTGGTATAACAGAAGTTAATCCTTTAGTTCCTCATTATGTATGTCCGAATTGTAAATATAGTGAATTTTTTGAAGATGGAAGTATAGCCTCTGGATCAGATTTATCTGACAAAGATTGTCCAGAGTGTTCTAGTAATTTGATTAAAGATGGACAAGATATACCTTTTGAGGTTTTCTTAGGCTTTGAAGGAGATAAAGAGCCAGATATAGATTTGAATTTTGCTAGTGAATATCAATCAAAGGCTCATAGGTATACTGAAGAGTTATTTGGTGAAGGATATGTATATAGAGCAGGAACTATTGGTACAATAGCAAATAAGACTGCATATGGATTTGTAAAGAAATATTTTGATAGTAAAGAAGTAAATGTAAACCCAGCAGAAATTAATAGATTGGTAAAGGGATGTACTGGAATTAGGCGATCTTCGGGGCAACATCCAGGAGGAGTCATGATAGTTCCCAATTATAAAGATATTTATGATTTTACACCAATTCAATATCCTGCTAATGATAAAACATCTGGAGTAAAAACAACTCATTTTGATTATAATGCAATTGAAGGTCGAATATTAAAATTAGATATATTAGGGCATGATGTACCAACGATAATTAAAACTTTAGAAGATATAACGGGTATAGATCCTACTACGATTCCTTTAGATGAACCAGATACTATGGAGATATTTAGGAGTACAAGTACATTAGGAATATCAGAAAAAGATATTGATTGTAAAGTAGGAAGCTTAGGTATACCTGAATTTGGAACTAGATTTGTACGTCAAATGCTTGTAGATACAAAACCTAACACATTCTCAGAATTAGTACGTATTAGTGGTTTATCTCATGGTACTGATGTATGGTTAAACAATGCTCAGGATTTAATTAGGAATAATATAGCGACCTTATCAGATGTAATATCAACTAGAGAAGATATTATGCTATATCTTATAAATGCGGGATTAGATAAACAAAAGGCATTTCTAATAATGGAGAAGGTGAGAAAGGGTAAAGGACTTACTGAGGAAGATGAGGCTAATATGAGAGCCTTAAATTTGCCTAATTGGTATATTGAATCTTGTAATAAGATAAAGTATATGTTTCCGAAAGCTCATGCTGTTGCATATGTTATGATGTCCTTTAGAATCGCTTACTTTAAAGTTCATTATCCAGAAGCTTTTTACGCAACATATTTCACTACTAAGGCTGCTGATTTTGATGCACAATTAATTTTACAAGGTCCTGAAAAAGTAAGTTCTAAGATTAAGGAATTAGAATCATTAGGACGTGATGCAACAGCTAAAGAAAAGAACTTATTGACTGTATTAGAAGTAGTTAGAGAGATGTATGCTCGTGGTTTGAAATTTCAAAATGTGAACTTATATACATCTCACAATGATATGTTTATTATAGGAGAAGAAGGTATACTTCCCCCACTAAAAGGATTAGATGGAGTTGGGGAGAATGCGGCTAGGCAGATAGTAAAAGAGAGAGAAATTGGTAAATTTATTTCCAAAGAAGATTTAATTAGAAGGGCTAAGCTATCTAAGACTGTGATTGAAGCTTTAACTAATCATGGTTGCCTAAATGACCTTCCAGACAGTGATCAAATAAGCCTCTTCAATGTTTGATTTTCTTATTATACCATGATATAATGAAGGAAATAGCAGGACAGCGATAATGATAAGAGTGGGCCTATCCCACTCTTGATTTATTATATTTGAGAAATATTAATTGGAGGTGTAAAAATGAGCAGAAATTTAAGTAGAGAAGAAATTATATATATAGTTTCAGATATAGGTAAACCTATGGTGGAAGAACTAGGATATGAGTTGGTAGATGTAGAATATACTAAAGAATCTGGAGATTTTTACTTAAGAATATATATATATAGAGATGAAGGTATTGATTTAGAGGATTGTCAAAAGATAAGTAGAATATTAAGTGATAAATTAGATGAAATTGATCCTATACCGGGAGCATACTACTTGGAAATTTCTTCTCCTGGTTTAGATAGACCTCTTAAAACAGACAGTGATTTAAAACGAAATTTAAAAAAAGAAATAGAAATAAGACTATACAGACCTATTAATAATCAAAAAGTATATGAAGGAATTTTAGAAGACTTTAATAATGATTGTATAGTAATTTCAAATAATAAAAATGGGACGACTGATATACCGAGGGAATTAATATCTTTAATAAAATTGGTAATTAAATTTTAGGAGGTTCAAATTGAATGAATAAGGATTTTATT
>Ga0079226_10002248_pt1 | contig 14868 bp, 9 predicted proteins | sample Poulit2014_FD_76345 | JGI IMG/M metagenome (GOLD analysis project Ga0079226, IMG submission 76345) | Agricultural soil microbial communities from Georgia to study Nitrogen management - Poultry litter 2014 | ecosystem: Environmental > Terrestrial > Soil > Agricultural land | place: USA: Georgia... | reverse complement strand
ACTTCGGTAAGAGGGTGGGCATCGACCACTGCCATGATTTCAGTTTCGATATCTGCTCGTTGCTGGGTCAGCTGCTGAAGTTGAGCAGCCAACCGCCCGACGATATGTTCAGCAGCGTTGGTCTCGGTTACGATGGTGGTTTGTTCGGCTAAGGCGGCGAAGATCTCGTCGGTGAGTCACTCCGCCATCCGGGGTGCGAGTTTTTTGAGCCGGGTTCTGACATGTCCACGGCCAGCGCGTTGTAGCGCAGCCGGAGTGGGATATTGGCCCAGTAGATCGATCACGGCAGGAGGGCCGGTCACCCCGTAGTTGGACGGCCCGTGCTTCTATTAGCGATCCGAACGAACCAGACCGGTTCCGGTGACAACCCCCCCTGAGCATGATGACTGGGGGCAGGCATCATGCCGGAACCAGCCGGTTACCTACACTGCATATCCTGCCGGAAAACAGTGCCACCTAAAAGGTAACGGGGCGTGGCAATATTTATACGTTGCTGTAGTCACTGATGTAAGAGCTAGCAAGGTGAGACTATTTCACAGCCTTAGAACAGCTATCTCTACTTAGAGTGCAGCATGTTAACACAGGATAACCAGGGCAGGAAAAGTAGCCAGTTATAGAATCTCGCGCAGCTAAGATATTCCTTAATTGCCTAGAGAAAATTCGAAATGCACGTATGCAATCTTGTCAGATTGCGGTAGACTGGGGCCAGTATTTCTTGGAAGGAGGCAGCTGTGAAGGGTGGGTGGACTGCGTATCGTTCGCCTGGTGCTGCTGCGATTAAGAAGTATTTTTATGGGGTGGAGTCTAGCTTCGATCACTACTATTTCAAAGATGCCCCGGAGGGGTCTGCTGAGCGGTTGGTGTATCAGCATGGTGCGGGGGTGTCGACGGTGTCGATGGATGCTGATGCGTATGAGGCGTGGGTGGATTTTGGTGACCCGGAGACTGGTGAGTCTCGGGGTACGGTGCGGAAGAATTCGGTGCGGTTTATAGAGAAAAATATTAACGTGGATAAGACGTTGTCGTTGGCTGCGTTGGATAGTGAGCAGGTGGCTGTTCAGTTGCGGGCAGCGATGCGTGCAGCAGTCATCAGGGTCACGGAGTATGCGGGACAGCATTTTACGACGCGGCGCACTGAGGATGGTTGTACTGTGCGGGTGCCGGTTGATCAGTTGGAAGCCGCGGTGATTGCTCATAAAACATCCCGGGAAAATGAGCCGCACCCGCATTTGCATGTGCAGTTTTCTGTCCGGGTGAAAACAGGGGACGTGTGGCGGGGCTTGGATACCGCGGATGCATGGAAGCATAATGCAGTGATTAATGCGTTAGTGGAGCACACCATTCATACGCACCCAGGGTTGCGGAAAGCCTTGGCTGATCATGGGCTAGGCTTTGATTCAGCTACCGGCAAGGTTGCTGAGCTGGAAGCTTTTGTGGAGGCCTTTAGTACCCGGCATGCCCAAATTGCCCACAACAAAAACCTGTTAGAAGAAAACTGGCACGCTGATCCTGCCAACGCTGGCAAAACCCCTGGACCAGGGTTGTACAGTTCGTGGGACTATATGGCCTGGAATGGGACCGCTGAGCTGGAGTTCATTGACGACCAGTTGATCCCTCGGCCAGCAAAAGACGTGCAGAACCCAGACAGTTTGGAACAACTGTGGCGGAGACAGCTAGCCGAAGCCGGCTACCAGTCACCGCAAGCCCCCGTGCAGCTGCAGGTGGCTGGATGGCCACCAATGCACCAGTTGGCTGATGACACGGTGGCTGGGTTGGCCGCTGGCAAATCCAGTTGGTCCAATGCCGATATTCGGGCCGAAGCACTGCAACATATCACCGAACTAGACCTTATTGGCAACCCTGCTGAAACTGGGCACCGGCTGGACCACTTGGTGAGGCTTGTTCAAGATAAGTGTCGCAGTATGGCTGATCCACGGGTGACTCCGGATGACACGGTGGCCCACTGGACTACCCAGCACATTATCGACACTGACGATGAGCTGAAAACCCGGTTAGCTACCCGCGCTAGTGTCGATGCTCCAGTGTTAGATACTGATGCGGTCGCTCAGGTGGCGCCACAACTCAACGCTGAACAAACCGAAGCGGCAGCAGCCTTGGTGTCGGGTACCAAGCTGAGTGTGATTGAAGGCTATGCCGGGGCCGGTAAAACCGCCCTATTGAAAGCTGCCGTCGAACTACGGGGTGACCGGCCCTTGCTGACGGTGACTCCGACGTTGAAAGCTGCCCAAGAAGCCCGCAGTGCTGGCGCAGATGCCTGCTCGTTACACAAACTGCTGTACGCCCACGGCTACCGGTGGAACCAAAATAACCAGTGGTATCAACTGGTTGCAGGTGAGGCTGACCCAGTGACTGGTCAGGTGTTTTACCCACCTCGACCCGATAGTGCCTACCATTTGACTGGTGGTAGCCAGTTGGTGGTTGATGAATCTGGCATGTTGGATCAGGAAGCTACCAGAGCCTTGTTAGAGCTGGCTGACCGGTATGCGGCGGGTGTGGCCCTGATTGGTGATCGGGCACAATTGTCGGCGGTTGGCCGCGGCGGAGTAATGGACATGGCCACTCGGGTGGCCACTCATGCTGTCACCCTGGATGAAGTCCACCGGTTTGGTGATGATACTGACTATGCTGACCTGTCCAAACTGCTGCGCAACCGTGACCGCTTGCCCGAGGTGTTTGACCGGCTGGTGGACCGCGGGAAACTGCGCATCCACCACACCAGTGACGAGGCTGGAACAGCTGTGGCCGAGGCTGTCCGGGCTGATATTGAAGCTGGCTGGACCATGGCGGTCACCGTGGCCACCAATGACCAAGCCGCAGCCTTAAACGCGGACATTCAAGCCCAACGCATCCAGGCTGGACACATTACCGTTGACGGCCATCCGGTCACTGGCCGCGATGGGCTGAACATCTTTGCCGGTGACACGGTGATGACTAGATCCAACAACCCCGAACTGGGGGTGGCCAACCGGGAAAGCTTCTGTGTGGTCGACGTCCACTCCGATGGTGGCCTCATCTTGGCTGGTGCAGATTACCGCCACCACCACATCGATGCTGACTATGTAGCCGAGCATGTTCATTTAGGGTATGCAGTCACTGATTACGGTAACCAAGGCACCACCGTCGACCATGGTTCGGTGCTGTTGGAGTCGTCTATGTCAGGGGGAGGTGTGTATGTTGGTGCGACCCGAGGGCGTCACGACAACACCATCCACATTGTGGCCGATGACTATCAGGATGCTAAAGCTCAGTTCATCACGGCCATGACTCGCGACCGAGCCGACCGAGGATTAGATCAAGCCCGCGCTGAATTGGCTCAACAACTGCCCCAGCACACTATGGCCATTCCTGCCCGGGTTCGTGAATTCATCGACAACGCGGGCCAGGTCATGACTAGTACCGAAGACAAAATGGGTCGGCTGCAACCGCTAGCCGACCACCACGACAAAGCTCAAGCATTCCAAGACCACCACCAGATCACTGTGGCCCAAGCTCACCGTCAAGCCCGCACCGCCCAGCAAGCCGCAGCCGACAAAGCAGCAGAACTCGACACCGCCCGAGACCAACTCCACCGCCAGAGCCTCACCCAGGCTAGGTCGGATATCCAACACGAGCTGTCGCAACTACAAGCCAAAGAACACCGCGCCCGTAACGCTGGCTTCTTCGCCCGTGCTAAAGCTAAACACGAGGCCCGCACCATCCGGGAAGAACTGGAAACCCGCTACGGCGTGCCTCTGCCCGGCACGGACAAAGCACGTTTTGAACACCCACACCAAGACTACGACGCGCAATGGGCCAATACCGTAGCCGAACAACAAGCCCAAGCCCAACAGCCCGATAATGCAACCATAAATCAGTTACACGGCGAACTAGAGCAGCTACGCAGTCAGGCCCGCCATGCCACCGAGCAAGCCGAAGCACTCCAACACCAATGGGACGCCCACGTGGGACCAGCCCCGACTGTTGAAGGCAACGACATCTACAAGATGTATCTGAAAGCCCACAAGCGACACGCTAAGGCCCAAGCCATAATTGAGTGGGCAAGTAGCCCAGAAAACCACGAGCACCTACTGAAAATTCTGCGCGACAAAGACCAGAAGGAAGCCCAGCGCCAGCAACAACGCCTCACCCCAACGAAGAACCCAGAAGCCAGCGCATTAACTTATCTACAGCGGCAGCGAATCCAACAGCAGCAACAACCCGGCGACGACGGGATCGAGCGCTAACTCTTACCGCAGAAATTGGTAAAAAATACCGTGGTTTACGGTATATAAAATACTGCAAAGTTCCGGGGCGGAAGACGACAACGCTGGAGGTAGGTCATTCTTCGAGTTCGTCCATTGTGCGGTTGTCCGCGCGCATAGACGAGGCTGTTCCTTTTGACGGTGCAGCGCGTAAAAAGGCGCTGAAGCCATTTATTAATGTCGTGAAAAACGCATACTAGGGCCCCGGATGGTTAGAGCTATCCTGCGATCTACCACATCATGTGATATATGATGTACGATACCTTTGTGACTTGTCGCACCCTCAATAGAAGTTCCTTTGAAAGGAAGCGTTTATGCCAGTAGCACTGATCGCTATGGGCGCTTTTATAGCGATTCTCCTTATTTGGAGTGTTTTACTCAAAAGATCTATGGCGGAAGGAATGATCATAGGTTTTTTGGTGACTACTCTTTTTGGTGGTTCCCAGATGCTGCAGTATCTCTATGTTGGCATCCAGTCATCAGCCTCAGACGTCATCGTGTATGCTGCGGTGGGATTCGTTTTCATGGCGTATCTCATATCTGAGGTTGGAATCATGCAACGAATCCTAGATTTCCTCAACTCATTTTTAGGTAGACTGCGGGGCGGTCCGGCTTATGTTGATACCGTCGGTTCTGCAGTGATGGGCGCCCTAGCAGGTTCCAATGCAGGAAATGCGGCAGCAACCGGCGCCGTAACTGCCCCCTGGATGATGGATCATGGTTTCTCGCCTAAACGTGCCGGCACTATTGTCGCTGGAAATTCTTCTATGGGTGCAGCTCTCCCACCGAGCAACTCTATGGTGATTATGCTCGGTTTCGCGGCAGGAACGGTGTCACACGGTTCTGTTTATCTCGCACTTTTGATTACCGGGCTGTATCAGCTTCTTTATAGATTTGTTCTGGTCGGTTATTTTGCAAAGAAGGATGGCATACGAAAGACAGATCCGGCGGAGCTCACGCCCATTAGGACGAGCTGGAAATACGGTTGGAAACCTAGCTTAGTCTACCTGGGTGCAGTCATACCCATTGTTCTAACTATTGGGCCTGTAGCTGCTTTCTTCGAGAATCATATGAACCTTGGAGACAGTCTGGAAAACATCTCCATCATGATCTGGATCCCTACATTGATCGTGCTTCTTGCATGTATAGTGGGTTTCAAGGCGCTCCCCAAGAACATCAAATCAGTACATAAGTTCGTATCCAAATCGATGCCAAGAGCCTCGGAAATTGGTGTTCTTTTGTTCTTCGCCATTGCGGCGGCAAATGTTTTTGTGGAACTTGGCATCGGCGACGACGTTGAGTCGCTCCTTGAGGGCGTAGAAGTGCCCTCCTGGGGTATGGTCATTATCGTAACTATCGTTTTGGTAGCGGCTGCTGGCCCCCTTACAGGCGCTCCTGCTGTTGCAGCCCTTGGTCAAGTTTCCATGCTCACTCTTATTGCCGCTGGAATTCACCCTGTGCTGGCCATCGTAATTGTACTTATGGCCACGTCCACAGAGGGACAATCGCCACCTGCTTCAGCACCTGCGTTCATCTCAGCTGGGCTCGTGCAGGTCAACCCGCCGTCACTTTTTAAACCATTGGTGATTTTCTACCTATTGCCAGTGCTACTCATGACGATATTAGTGGGAACCGGCATCCTTCCCGTTCCTTTAGGGGGTAACTAACATGAATCAAACTGTAGAGGCTATTCCCTTTTCTCTGCGATGGATTTTCACTATCACTTTGCTTGCCGCGCTGCTCTTGGGGACTGTAATCGTTCTTGCGCAGATAGCAGGTTTGATAATTGGCTCACCGAATTTACTTGAGTGGCCTATGCAGAACCTGAGTACTCCTGCAGTGCTCTGTGCAGCGACCGCCGGGGCAGCTTCATTCATCGGATCATACTTTTATAGCTCTACCAAGACACAGAAAGGGACTGGCGATTAAAATGGATAATCAAAATGCTCTTAAACGGATCGAGGTTGATGAACTTAATCGATGGATACAGGCCGTACTGAGCAATGCTTGTCTCGAAGAGCCCGCTCGTGAGCCGCTCTCTGAGCAGATGATTACTTCAGACTTGCTCGGGCATCGTACTCATGGTGTTGGTCTTCTCGCCATGTACCTGGAGCGACTGGAGAGTGGTGAGATCAGGAAACATAGTGAACTTCGTGAGCTGTCATCGCGGCCTGCAGCTGCTGGGTGGGACGCCCAAGGATCGGTGGGCGCATGGGCACTGAAGGAGATTCGCGAAAAAGTGATCAAAGGGGCCAAGACTTATGGCCAGTACTCAGCAACCATCGCGAGGGTTTCGCACCTTGGAAACCTGCAGGCCCATATGTTGCCATATGTAGAGGCAGGGCTGGTTGTGTTGATGACCACTACAACCCCAGCTGTTCGATCTGTAGCCGCTCCGGGAGGCGCTACTCCAGTTACTACAACAAATCCCCTGGCGATGGGTGTACCAACAAACGGAACCCCCATTCTGGTAGATACTACAACGTCTGTGGCAAGTAATAGTTACTTCACGTCACTGCGAAAGAATGACGAGATGGCCCCGGAAAACTGGCTGCGGGACGGTGCAGGCTGCCCAACCCGAGACCCTAAGACGCTTGTGGATAAGGTATCCCCGGGGTCCATCGAATCTCTCGGAGCTCCAGACGCTTCGCATAAAGGCTTTAGCCTAGGCCTCATTTCCGAGGTCTTCTCGCTTGGGCTATCAGGTTGGGGTCGGTCTCAAGGGTCCGATGTTAGGCTCAGTAGCGTGTTCCTTATGGCGTGTGATATTGAGGCATTCGGGGGCGGTGCCCACTTCATGAAAGAAATGAACCTGTTGCAGAAGTCTATTTACGAGTCAAAGCCGGCTCCCGGCGGTTCAGCGCCTCGAAGCCCTGGGGCTCGAGCCTTGGCCACCCGGACAGCTCAGCTACGCGATGGTATCGCCTACACGGAACGGGACGTTGAACAGTTCGAACTCATTTCTCGCGAGTACAATGTCCAGTCGCCGAAGTTTCTAACTTAATTCTGTTCAGTTGAGTAAGCCTCTGGCCAGCGCAGCGCGACTCATGAGAACAGCTCGATGCGTATAATGCACGATATAAGTTGAATTTTAGCGTTTCGAAATGAGCCAAAGGTCGGCGTGAAAGGAATTGAGTCATGGCAATTGATCCCGTAAGTCCTCAAGTTGCGTTGCCTGGCTCTCGAATTGACGTAGTTCTTGACGAAATAAGGCATTCTATTCTCAACCGCCATTTCGCAGCAGGGCAGCAGTTAGTAGAGGCTGATTTGGCGAAGAGCCTTGGCGTATCGAAGACACCGGTTCGGGAAGCTTTGAAAATTCTGGCCTCTTCAGGGTTGGTATCTTTCGAGCCTTATAAAGGAGTGCGAGTTCGCACTGTTGATGAACAATTAGCTCGCGATGTGTTTGAGGTCCGTATATCACTTGAGCCGGAAGCGGTGTCCAGGTCAGTGACAAACATGGATCGCTCCGAGTTGGACGCCGCTGCCATCCTTCTGGAGGAAGCCCGTCAGGCTGGTGAAGCTGGTGACTATGGCCGAATGAGCGGGCTAAACAGAAAATTTCACGCCACACTCTACAGCCGCTGTGGCAATGAAATCCTTATCTCCCTGTTGGATAACCTGCGCGATCGTTCGGCTTTGGTGACTCTGGCCGTATGGGAACAACAGCCTACGTGGGGTAAGGAATGGGGCGAGCACAACAGAATGCTCGAAGCGGCGATGAAGGGCAAAGCCCAAGACGCTGCTGACCTAGTGCACGCTCATATTAAAGGCTTCCTAGACAGAGCCATTGCTTCGCTTCGGGAGCGTGAAGAATGATCATGGTGGCATGCAGCTCTTAATCTAGAACATTTACTTCTTTTTAGTTGCACTCCCATCTGATATCATAAGATATAATGTATGATATATGAAATAAGTGAGAGGAACTCATGTTCGACAAACTCAGAGAACGTCTGGCTGGTGTCGTGTCCATCCCCGTGACCCCGTTTTCAGACCAAGATGAGGTGGATATAGCGGCTCTAGAGGCTATCACTCATCGCATGGTTTCTGCGGGGATCGATATCGTGACGCCTAACGGAAATACTGGCGAATACTATTCTTTGAGTGCTGCGGAACGACGGCTCTGCTTGGAAACGGCCAGTAGAAGCTCGGCAGGGGCATCCGTTCTGGCTGGCGTTGGGGGATCAGTCCATCAAGCGATTGAGGAAGCTCGCCATGCACGAGATCATGGTGCTGAAGGGATCATGATTCATCAGCCTGTACACCCTTATGTGAGCGCAGCTGGGTGGGCTGATTATCATGCTCGGATTGCCGAGTCCGTTCCCGAATTGGGTATGGTCGCCTACCTAAAGACTCCACAGGTTACTCCGCAGAGCATAGACAGGCTCTCTTCCGACGCGCCGAACTTCGTCGGCATTAAGTACGCGTTGCCGCACCCTGTGCACTTTGCTCAGATGGTTGCAGACGTTCAGAGCCCAGATCTCGTATGGGTGGCAGGATTGGCAGAGTCTTTTGCGCTTTCACAGTTCACTGCTGGTGCTACGGGCTTTACCTCGGGCTTGGCTAATGTAGTACCAGAGTTGTCGCTACGCTTCCACGAAACCCTTCGATTAGGGAACTTTCAACAAGCTTTTGTCTTATGGGACAGTATCCGACCTTTTGAGGACCTGCGGGCGCGGAACAGTGATGAGCTTAATGTTTCTGTGGTTAAAGATGCCCTTGAGCAGTTGGGCCTGTGTAAAGCGTTTGTCCGGCCACCGATCACTACAGTGCCAGCTGAAGATCGCCCTACCATCGCCCGAATGCTCAAGTCTTGGCAGCTAGAGACTGGCGCTGTCTGAATACATAACATCTTTATGGCCCATTCAATTAAGAGATAGGAAAACTGATGAGTGTAATTGAACGGGTCGAAGTTAGCACCTTCGACGATCCTGCCGAGAACTTCGCTCATAACTTCAACGATGATACATATGGTGGTTCGTTCGTCTACACGCCAGGGGCAAACCAGCCGAAAACGGTTCTCATGGTGCAGGTTTTCACTAAAGACGGATCAGTTGGAGAGTATGCTTTCCACGCCCCCTCTGCGGCTATTCCACAGGCCATAACTGCTGCGAAAGTAGCAGTTGGTCATAAGTGGAGTGAACGTGAGTTAATATTTCAAACGACGCGCCGAGCGACCCGTCCCGTCCATGCCTACGGACTATCATTTCTGGATTGTGCCTTATGGGATCTCGCGGGCAAAGTCCAAAATACCTCCTTAACCGAAATGCTGGGGGGCCACCGCTCCGAAATTCCTGCATATGCCTCTTGCCACAACGGCGACCGTTTCGACAATCTTCCATCCAAAGAGGCGGTAAGCGATTTTTTTCTCAGCCTCAAAGAAAAAGGATTTCGTGGCTTTAAGATGCATTCTTGGCACGAGGGAGACAAATGGGAAGAGTCCGCTAATGTTGAGTTTATGCGGAATACGCTTGGCGAACGTACTGAACTCATGCTAGACCCCGCTTGTGTTTTCAATAATCTCAGTGATGCGATTTTCGTTGGCAGGGCATGCGAGGAGGCTGGATTTCGCTGGTACGAGGATCCGTTGCGGCCGATTGGGCTGGGGATCTGGCAACATAAGCAGCTGAGAGAGGCGATCAATATTCCCGTTCTTCAGACAGAACATGTCGCCGGACCTGAAGCAAAAGCTGATTTCCTATTGAACGGTGGCACAGATCTTCTCCGTGCTGATGTTCATTTCGACATGGGAATTACCGGTGCACTAAAAACCATACACTTTGGTGAGTCACTCGGTGTGACTACCGAGATGCACGCCCCAGGGCCTGTGCATCGTCATCTAATTGCCTCACAACAGCAAATCACTATGTACGAAGTAGCTAACGTGTCACCGGCTTTGCTGGACCCGTCCCCCATGATCTATATGGATTATAGCGATCACGTTGACGAGATATCAGATCTAGGCACACTAAAGGTCCCAACAGGCCCAGGGATAGGCGTGACATATGACATGGACAAGCTGCTCCCGAAGCGCACGATGCATGAGGTCGTGTCTGTTTGATTCGATTTTTCCTGACGAAAAATTGTAATCCTGCGCGGGCACAAACCACAGGTGAATGACATAGCATCAGTCCTCCGAATGTCGAGGGATCATTCAAGGTAAACAAAGGGTAGGCCCGCGCTTTACCTAGAGGTAGGCGCGGCATGGGAGTGCCATGCAAAGGTCAGTTTTGTGTATTCCTCTTCCGAATAACCCAAAACAGCCTAATGGTGCTTAGACTCGCTTAGAGCTTAGAAAGGATCAGTGAGAGAATATGCCTGATAATTTAAAAGGCCAGTCAATCATCGCTGGTGAGTATGTCGATGGTGCCGGGAGCATAGTTCACGGCTATAACCCAGCGACTGACGAAGCGTTGGAACCAGGTTATTCGATGATTACTGAAGATCAACTGCGGCAAGCAACCATAGCCGCGGCAGAAGCATACCCGTCGTTTTCGAGTCTGGACCCAGATGCCCATGCATGTTTTCTCGAGACTGTGGCTGAAAACATTGATGCCTTGGACGAGAATCTTACGGAACGTCTGATGGCCGAGACTGGTCTTCCAGAAGCTCGAGCTGTAGGAGAGCGGAACCGCACTGTTAACCAATTGCGGCTTTTTGCCGATGTAGTAAGACAAGGTGATTTCCGTGGTGTCCGGTGGGATCAGGCTATGCCGGAACAACAGTCGATGCCTCGCCTTGATGTGCGACAGCGGAAGATTCCCTTGGGCCCGGTGGCAGTATTCGGCGCGTCGAATTTTCCGCTGGCTTTTTCTGTAGCTGGTGGAGACACCGCTTCAGCGTTAGCTGCCGGTTGTCCAGTAGTGTTCAAGGCTCACAATGCCCACCCCGGCACTTCTGAGTTAGTTGCCGGTGCTATAGCCAGGGCCGTTAAGGAAGCAGATCTGCATCCAGGGGTATTCAGCATGATCTATGGCCCTGGGTCTTCCATTGGTCAGGCATTGGCGTCAGACTCGTCTATCAAAGCAGTTGGCTTTACCGGATCGCGTTCCGCAGGAATTTCATTGATGAAAGCCGGCGCCAATCGCGATGTCCCGATCCCGGTGTATGCAGAGATGAGCAGCATCAACCCAGTTTTCTTTTTCAAAGGGGCCCTAGACAAGAGCCCCACCGAGATCACCGAGTTGGCCTCGGCCTACGTGGGCTCGGTCACCGGGTCTTCCGGACAACTTTGTACCCAGCCAGGGCTAGTCTTCGTTCCTTCCGGTGCAGCGGGTGATACTTTTGTTGCTGCTGTGGGCAAAGCCGTATCTTCAATGACCGGGCAGACAATGCTCACTGCCTCTATATGTGGCTCCTGGAACGAGGGAGCCCAACAGCTAGCAGATCAGCTTGGTGTGGAGCTGGTAGGCCGAGGCACGGAAGGTGATACGAAGAACGCTCCCGCTCCGGTTGTCTTTCAAACCTCTACAGAACAGTTTCATTCTAATCCGGTGCTGCACGAAGAGATCTTCGGCGCGACTTCTCTGGTCATCCGCTACGACTCGGTCGATGATTTGGTCGCCGCCGCATGGCAGTTGGAAGGCCAGCTGACCGCAACCCTTCATTTGACAGGTAGCGACTATGATGCAGCTACTCCCTTGGTTCCGGTAGTGGAACAGAAAGCTGGACGTATCCTCGTCAATGGCTGGCCCACCGGGGTCGAAGTAAATCACGCCATGGTTCACGGTGGTCCCTTTCCCGCTACCTCAGATTCCCAATCTACTAGCGTAGGAACGCTCGCAATTGAGCGCTTCCTCCGACCCGTGGCATATCAAAACTTTCCAGAGGCTTTGTTACCCCTTTCGGTACAGGCGTCAAACCCGCTAAATCTCAACCGTCGCATCAATGGGAGCCTTCAACTAGGAAAATAACTCCGATAGTTGCGTCCATTTAGACAGACTGAACTGTGTTGGCAGCACCTAGTGCGGGGCACCATCCACACTATGCATGTGATTTCCGCCCCCTTAGGTGGTGCTGGTACTGTTGTGGTCCGCCTACGCCAACCAACGTGCTGCTGACCTGCCCCTCGCACGTCAAACCGGACCAGAAGTGGTGGTACACGCATCTGCGGTTACGCCGGCCCAAAGCTGATCCGGGCTGATCACCAGCGACAAGCTCTTCACCTGGCTAACGCAAGCTTATCCAGACGAGACCTTGCCCAAGACCACCAACCTGTTAGAAGGCGGGGCCAAAACCTCCGCCCAGCGGCAACAGCAAGAAGGCATCGGACCAGCACTTTACGGCACCGCATTCAGCTGGGCAGATGGCAACGGCATCCAACACGGCTGCGGCGGAAGAAGCCGATGACACGCCGTTAAAAAGCACACGTTTTGGCAAAGCCCGGTTACCCGACCCCCTGCAGCTGCCCGATGCTACCTGGATCAACCCGCCCGTCCCACATGAGCAACCTCCAGATACAAAACTAGCCGCATAATGACACGCTGGTTTCACCCACCTTGAAAATTACCGAGATGCCCAAGCAATCATCCACGCACGTAAATACCGGCTCACCGCGCTGGGATGTTTTCTCGGCATTGACGGGCTAGAGCGATAACTACTACCGCATACGCTGGTATTAGAGGCTACAGTATTGCAGCTTAGTTAGGCTCCGAGGTCCTCCATTTTGCTATCTTTTTGAGCGGAATCATTACTCTGAGTGGACGCTGTACTTGGTCGAGATCCAAGGCGGGTGCTCCTGGTTAAGAAGTGTTCTTAAAGGTAGCCGCCGCTCTTATGGGCGCTGTTGACCCTCGTTGGGTCTCTAGCGTGAAGGTTCGTGGTGGACTTGAAGAGCTTTTATAGCACTATCGTCGAATCCGTTGATGCGGAACGCTTCTTTGTTCTCGAAAGTGGGTGGGACGATGACTCTTGAATGAGAGCTTGTTCCTCTGAAACGATCTGAGACAGCCAGGGAGATAAATCGTGATGAATAAAACTCCGACACGCTATAACAGTTACGGTCTATTTGAGGAAAATGCGGTTGACTAGTATTACATGAGCGGAAAGGAGTGACACATGGCTCAGCCACATAAGGGTGATCGTCAACAAATAGCGACTCGCGTTCTTCGCAAAGATTTCGAAAAGCTGCATCGTTATGTTGAGCTCACCGGAACGACCAAGAGTGACTTTCTCCGCGACTTACTACTCGAACGACTAGCAGAAATTGATCTTGATGCTCTCAATGAGAACCAAGACAAATTGCCTTTGACGGCATAAGACAGCTTAAAACAAGGAGTGCCCGTCCTGCCAGACGAGCACTCCTTATAAGAATTTTCAGAAGTTATCAGTTTCGCCGCTGTCACTTCTGACTAGAACTCCATGCCGGGAGATTCTGTGCCTATCATATCACCTTCACACCCATCGACCCATCAAGCCAGCCCCACAGCGAAATTCCGTGATGCTTTTACTAACCATTTCAGGGTGAAATGGTTAGTAATGGCCCGGTCTAAAAGGAGCCCGGGCGTCTCGGACACCCTGGACAGATGGTACGAGTATACGTTCTTCACCCCACCCGCTAACGCCGGATACGCATTATTTGTAGACGTAGATAGATCCAGTGCCGTGCTAGATATCTACGCTAATATTCCACCGGAAATTGCCCCCTCATGGGTTATTGAGACACCTAACGGTGCACAAGCAGGGTGGTTTATTGACCCGGTAGACCTTCGAGACACCGCACGACCAGACCCGATCCGCTACGCACGAGCCGTAGGCTATGCCCTCACCAAAGCTGTCGGTGGGGATCCCCTGGTGGACCCCTTATCACCGTCACGTGTCCGTAACCCAGCCTACGAACACGCTGGGACGTTTGCAGCACCGAACCCCCCGATCTATCACCTCAGCCAACTGCATAAAGCTCTAAAAGCTGCAAACCTATGGACACAACACCAGCTAATATTTCAGAATGGTCGTCCTGCAGTACCGCCACCCACCGGACCACTAGCCAAAGGCAACCGTAACAGGGGTATCTTCGATACGGCCCGATTCGTTGCCTACACTGGCGGAGATTATAAATCTGCAGCCTGGGCAGCAAATGAGCGTTGCGACCCCCCGCTGAAAACCAACGAAGTCCAGCACATCATTAACTCCATCAGCCGCTATGTGGCTACATATGGTCACACGCGAGCTAATGGGCTAACCACCACCACTATGCCAGACACTATGCGGCAAGCGCTGTCAGAAATGGGCAGACGTGGGGGCCTGGCCAACACTCCAGCCCAACAAGCAGCACGAGCAAAAGGCCCCGCCGCCGCAGCTGCAGTCAGAAAGCAACGTGCCGACCACCACGCACACAAGGCCCATCACTTACGTCGGAAGGGCCTTAGTCGTGGAGAAATCGCTGAGAAGCTGGGGAAACACCCCAGCACGGTGAGTCGGTATTTACGTCGGTGGATACCACTTTCAAGGGCGCAAGTGTTGACGTGCACCACTGGAGCATCAGGTGTTGAATCGTTTGTTGGAGTTCGTCACTTCCGTACTCCAACGAAGCCAACATACTTTCTTGGGGCAATTCAGCTTCGCCAGCGTAATCCTCGATTTTCTGACCCGCCGAAATGGATTATTT
>Ga0079226_10002247_pt1 | contig 14870 bp, 12 predicted proteins | sample Poulit2014_FD_76345 | JGI IMG/M metagenome (GOLD analysis project Ga0079226, IMG submission 76345) | Agricultural soil microbial communities from Georgia to study Nitrogen management - Poultry litter 2014 | ecosystem: Environmental > Terrestrial > Soil > Agricultural land | place: USA: Georgia... | reverse complement strand
TGAATTAAGATAAAATAGACAAAAGGGATAAAAATTACTTCCTATTTATATATAGATTAAGAGATAAGAAAGGGTGGTTAAAATGAGTTCGAAAATACTCGTAGTAGATGATGAACAACCAATCGCAGATATTTTGAAGTTTAATTTAGAAAAAGAAGGTTATAAGGTAGTCGTAGCCCATGATGGTGAAAAGGCGGTAGAACTCGCACAAACAGAAGACCCAGATTTAATTTTATTAGATATTATGTTACCTAAAATGGACGGAAATGAGGTTTGCCGTGAAGTTAGAAAAACCCATAACATGCCCATTATTATGTTAACTGCTAAGGATTCGGAAATAGATAAGGTCCTTGGTTTAGAATTAGGGGCCGATGACTATGTTACGAAACCTTTTAGCAATCGAGAGTTAATAGCTAGAGTAAAGGCTAACTTAAGAAGGCAACAAATTCCAACGGATTCTGTTAAGACGACAGAAGATATAAAGGTCAGTAACATTACAGTCCATCCGGAAGCTTATTCTGTTTCTAAGGATGGAGAGCATATAGATTTAACTCATAGAGAATACGAACTATTATATTATTTAGCACGTCACATTGGTCAAGTCATGACAAGAGAGCACTTGTTAGAAACGGTTTGGGGCTATGACTATTTTGGCGATGTTCGAACAGTTGACGTAACCGTTCGTAGATTACGGGAGAAAATTGAAGACGATCCAAGTAATCCAACTTGGATTATTACACGTCTAGGTGTAGGTTATTATTTACGCAATCCTGAACAGGAGTAATGCATATGAAAAAAGTCGGTTTTTTTCGGTCGATTCAATTAAAATTTATAATTATTTACATTCTCTTATTACTTGTAGCCATGCAAGTAATCGGGTCTTATTTTGCCCGGGAAATTGAGCGAGAATTACTTGAGAACTTTTACAGCTCGATTGATGATCGAGTCGATTTATTAAACTATAACTTAGAGCAAGCCTTTTCAAGGGAGCGTAACTTAGATGATGGGGATATTTCTTTGGAACAAGAAGTTCAAGGAATTGTTTCCGAAATAGACACAGTTACTATATCTAGTCTCCAAGTGGTCAATAGTCAAAGTCGGGTTATTGGTACGAATGATTATTTTAACAGACAAGTTATTGGTAAAAGAACAACGATAGATATTATTCAAGATGCTTTACGCCATGATGCTTCTAATAGCCATATTTCTGTTGACCAACAATCAGAAGAAAGGCTTTATGTAAAGGCAGAGCCTATCTATAATACCGAAGGGGAAGTTGTCGGAGCTATCTATGTTGAAACCTCTTTAGAAGGTGTTTACGGTCAATTGCAAAATATTAACCGTATTTTTTTAAGAGGTTCTATTTTAGCAATTACGATTTCTGCTGTTTTAGGTATATTTGTTGCTCGGGCGATTACGCGGCCAATTATAGAAATGCGTCATCAAGCCCAGACAATGGCAAGAGGAGACTTTTCTAAAAAGGTAAATGTTTATGGAACGGATGAGATTAGTCATTTAGCAGAAGCCTTTAATGATTTAAATGTCCGCTTGAAACATTCTATTGCGTCGACGGAAGAAGAACGGCAGAAACTTCAATCCGTATTAGCTAATATGTCCGAAGGAGTTATAGCGACGGAAAAGGATGGTAAAATTACCGTTATTAATGGAGCGGCAGAATTATTATTGGGCAGAAGTAGTACAAAGTTAAAGGATCAATTTTTATTAGAGTTTTTACATGTTGAAGACAAAATTTCTAATATAACTGAACTACAAGAAAGTGGTTCAATGATTATTGATGTGAGTGATGGGAAAGAAGAAGCTCTTGTTAAGGCTACCTTTTCTACAATTTTAAATGAAGATAATGAAATTAGTGGCTTTATCGCTGTGTTAACGGATGTAACAGAACAAGAGAGAATTGAACAGGAACGAAGAGAGTTTGTTTCCAACGTTTCCCACGAACTTCGGACACCCTTAACGACGATGAGAAGTTATTTAGAAGCCTTAGCTGATGGAGCTTGGGAGGATGAACAGTTAGCGCCGAAGTTCCTTAATGTTACTCAAAATGAGACGGAACGTATGATTAGGCTGGTCAATGATTTATTACAATTATCACGAATGGATCAAAGGGAATACACCCTGCAGCGAGAACGAACAGAGTTTACCTCTTATTTTAACGAGGTGATCGATCGTTTTGAAATGAATGTAAGAGAAGATATTCAATTTGAGCGGATTTCACCTAAACGTAAATTTTATGTTTGGTTAGACAAGGATAAAATGACTCAAGTACTGGACAACATCATTTCAAACGCGATAAAATATTCTCCCGAAGGTGGTAAAATCACCTTTTCCTTACAACAGAAAAACCGCCAGTTACTCGTTTCAATTAAGGATGAGGGTATCGGGATTCCTGCAGAAATGCGTGATAAAATCTTTGAACGATTTTATCGAGCGGACAAGGCCAGAACCCGTCAGCTTGGTGGTTCAGGTCTCGGTTTAGCTATTTCTAAGGAAATTGTTGATGCTCATTATGGAGAGATTTGGGTTGAGAAAACACTAGAGGATGAAGGAACAACAATTTCTTTCACCTTACCTCTGATGAGCCAGACAAGGAGGCTACGGTCATGAAACTTGAGACGTTTAAATCAATTATACTTGTTTCTTTAATCGGAGTTAGTCTTGTTCTGTCTTTCATTATTTGGAACTTCCAGCCCAAGTATGGAACACTACAATCAAAATATGTAAGTGAAGTAGATATTGGTGGAATTGAAACAACAAAAAGGTCTGTCATTAAACCGAAGGATATTATTTTTCATAAGGGTCAAAATCATTATGGTTTCCATAACGCTTTAGATGCGTTTGATTTTTATGAAGCCATATATGATTGGGATTTTAGCGATTTAACCTTTGAATCTGTTCTTCGCGAGGATTTAGTGAGTGAAATGATTGAAATTCAATTCCCTTTACCCATTCAAACGAGTTTTTTACAAAATTTATTTTCGATTGACAAAGCTGACCAGTTATCAAATTGGTCCTTTGAAAAAATGTTGATTATCCCTAATAAACAGCTTTTAACCTTGAATGTGTATTTCATGTCAGAAGATGAAAAACATTCCTTTCGAGTAACGGTTAATAATTCAGAGGTTTATATGGACGTCATGGGCTTATTAAATCGGGAACATCATTTAGCCAAATATATTCAACTTGAGACCGAAGATCATACCTTTTATTTACCAGAAAAAGGAGTCAATATACCTCGACGTTCTTTAGCTATTGAATATATAGAACCACCCTTGTTAGTGAATGCTCTTTTCAGGAATCCATCCCTTGTCAGTCACACGATTGGCGAGACGAATTATAATGATGGTCAGCGGATGATGGAAGTGTTAAATGATGGGCGAAGCATGGAATTTACAAACCCGATCGAAATTGATGAACATCTATCTTTTAATCAATTATTGGAGATGACGCTCGAACATGTTAACGAACATAAAGGCTGGACCAATACCTTTATCTTAGATGAATCTGATACTAATGCAAATCGTCTTCAGTTTAAAATGTATTATGAGGGTTATCCAATCTTTAGTCATGAAGATTATTCAATGATTGAACAGCGTTGGGCGGGGCAAGATTTATATCAATATAAACGTCCCTTGTTTAAGTTGACAAAATTATTAAATAGTGAGCCGGTTACGCTACCTACAGGTGTAGAGATTGTTGAATATCTCATGGAAAATGAGAATTATAATATTAATCATATTAATGATATACGCCTAGGCTATCGACTGATCTATGAAGAAGGATCCTTTAGTGTTAGGCTTGAGCCGACTTGGTATTTAAAATATAATGGTCGATGGGCTGAGTTAATCTTTGATTCATTGAAAACAATCGACAAGGAGGGAGTATAACGTGCAATGGAGCCAAATTAAAACGTTATTTATCCTCTGTTTCCTAGCTCTAAATGTGTATTTGTTATTTCAATTGTATGACCAGCAACAAGAACAAGACTTTATCGATGAACCTATTGAGTCGACCTTTGAAGAACAATTAGAGCAGGATAATATTTCTGTACCTGAATCAGTCTTAGATGCGTCAGAAATAAGAGAATCTTTTATGACGGTCGAACAAAAGAAGTTTGATGAAGAGGAATTTAAAGCTTCTGATTCGCTCTTAGATCAGGAGTTAAGGATTAATAATGATAGCCTTGTGGTCTCTGTTTTAGAGGAAAAGGTGAAAATACCCGAAGATTCATCCCAAGAAAATATCGAGGAAGTTATGAAGAAAATTACACCTTATAGTTCTGACTACTCCTTTTGGAAATGGGATGAAAGTTTAAATATTATTATTTTCTTTCAACAAAAAAATGAACAAGCAATTTATTATAATCAAAATGGTTTGTTTCTACTCTTCTTAAATGATAAAAATGAAGTAACCCATTATTCTCAAACCATGTTAGCTGATGAGGAGGAAATGCAAGAAAGTCAAAAGCTAATATCACCCCTTCGAGCAATTGAAACGATTTATAATTCGGGTCAATTAATTTATGGCGACGAGGTCACTAAGGCTGAGGTTGGTTTTCATACGAGAATTCCTTCTTCTAGTGGTGTACAGGTCTTCGTTCCAACCTGGAAGGTAATTGTGAATGATGATAAGCATTATTTTGTCAATGCAATTGAGGGTTATGTGTTCTCTAGTGACGAACATGATTTTTTATTAGATACCTTAAATGAAGATTTAAAAATAGTCCAATCTTCTTTAAAGGACTCAGATAAAATTAAAAATAGAATTGTTAATTTCTATCGAGATCGAATAGAAATGATGAATTAAACGGGGGGAGTTAGCTTGCGCTTTAGTGTATTAGCATCAGGAAGTACAGGTAATGCCTTTTATATAGAATCTGGCGAAACAAGGCTTCTCGTAGATGCAGGGCTTAGTGGTGTTCAGTTAGATCGTCTCTTTGCGGAGATAAATATTGATCCAAGTAAGTTAACAGGAATGCTGGTTACCCATGAGCATAGCGACCATATTAAGGGTGTAGGGATTTTTGCCAGAAAGTATAATTTGCCAGTCTATGCAAATCAAAAGACCTGGAAGGCTATGGAGAAATCCCTTGGAAAGTTATCAAAGGAACAGAAGTTTGAATTCCAAACGAATCATGTGAAAACTTTTGGAGATTTAGATGTTGAATCCTTTGAAGTCTCTCATGATGCGGCAGAACCGATGTTTTTCACCTTTCACAAAGGGGAAAAGAAAGTAGCCCTTGTAACAGACCTTGGCTATGTGTCTGACCGGATTAAACGAACAATAGAAGGAGCAGACGCCTATATATTTGAATCAAATCATGATGTAGAAATGTTACGTATGGGTAGTTATCCATGGAGTGTGAAGCGACGAATTTTAGGTGATTCAGGCCACGTTTCGAATGAAGATTGTGGAATTGCCTTAAGTGACGTGATTAGTAATCAAACTAAACGTATTTATTTAGCCCATTTAAGTCAAGATAACAATATGAAGGATTTAGCTCGAATGACAGTTGATCATGAATTACAAAAAAGGGGTATAAACATTAATCTGTTTGATACCGATCCGAAAAAACCAACATCTTTATATGATGTTATTTAATAAATGTATACTAAATCATATGGATTAAAGGAGTATGGTTCTTATGGAAAAGTTTAATAATGACAATGAATTCCAGGATGATCAAGAAAAAGAAGAAGAGTATTCTGAGGAAGATTATTCGGAAGAAAATGTGGAAGAAACTGATTCTCTAGATGAAGTGGAAGACGAAGAAATTCCATCTGAAACATTAAACGAACCCGAAGCTTCGAACCTTCAAAGGGAAGAAAAGAAAAAGAAATCTTGGTTAATTCCCATCCTATTGGGAGTTATCATCGGGGTTTTACTCACCACAGTAGCCCTTCCGATGATGGTCGATTATGGTCTTGTGAAACCTAAAGTTGAGGAAAATGAAAGTTCCTCATCTGGAGCTGCTAATGATAGCAAACCACCTGTGGATAAGCAGATCAATGTTGATGTGACTTCAAAAGTAACAGAGGTTGTTGAAGAAGTGTTACCAGCAGTCGTTGGTGTCACAAATATTCAACATCAAGCAGACTTTTGGCGACAACAGACCGAAAATGAAGCAGGAACAGGATCTGGTGTCATTTATAAAAAGGATGATGAGCATGCCTACGTGATTACTAACCATCATGTGATCGAGCAAGCAGACAGTTTAGAAGTAGTTTTATCTGATGAAACAACCGTAGAGGCAACCCTACTCGGTAGTGATTTATTTACAGATTTAGCCGTCTTAAGAATTGATGGATCCCAGGTGGATAAAGTGATTGAGGTGGGTTCTTCTGACTCTATTAAGGTTGGAGAACCGGCGATTGCTATCGGTAACCCTCTCGGTCATATGTTTTCAGGCTCGGTTACCCAAGGAGTTATCAGTGGTACCAAGCGAACAATTCCTCTTGATTTTAACCAAGACGGCCGCGCTGATTGGCAGGCAGAGGTTATTCAAACAGATGCTGCTATTAATCCAGGTAATAGCGGTGGAGCCTTAATTAATATAGAGGGACAGTTAATCGGTATTAATTCAATGAAAATTAACCAAACTTCCGTAGAGGGTATTGGTTTTGCAATCCCTATCGATACGGCATGGCCAATTATCGAAGAGTTAGAATCAACAGGAGAAGTTATTCGCCCTTATCTTGGTGTAGAAATCTACTCTTTAGATAATGTACCTAAGTCAGAGTGGTCAAGAACCCTTAAGTTACCAGAAGAAGTTGACGGTGGTGTCTATGTTTGGGGTGTAGAGCCCTTCTCACCAGCCGATGAAGCAGGTTTAACGAGATTAGATGTGATCACAGAGTTAGATGGTAAGGAAATCAATAGTTCTCTAGATCTACGTAAAGTCTTATACCAGGAGAAAAAGATTGGTGAAGAAATGGATGTTGTCTTTTACCGAGAAGGTGAACGACGAGAAGTTACGATTGAATTAGGTAGTCAATAATCCTTTAATTCCCTTAAAGTAGTCTTTACTTTAAGGGGATTTTTTTGTGGATAAAGAAAAGAAACCGGATAAAAAGGAGTAAAACAATCCCCGGCTGTGAATAACTATTGTGGAAAGGTGGATGGATTTTTTAAAAACGCAATATATAGTGTTGAATGAGAAAAAAACACCATAAACAGTAGGAACGCATGTGCATATGTGGATAACTTTGTGAATAACCCTTTGCTTTCTAAAAAGTTCGAGTTTCGAAACAATATAATTGCTAATTTTTTGCATTCGATTTATAATTATTTCTTAATACGATAAGAGGACGTGCATATTATGTTGAAGAAGTTCTTTTCTTATTACAAACCTCATCGACGCTTATTCATTGTTGACTTTACCAGCGCAGTGATTGTCGCTATTTTAGAGCTTGCTTTTCCGATGGCAGTTCAGTGGTTTGTAGATGATTTACTCCCAGGAAATAATTGGGATCATATTATTATGGTAGGAGTACTTCTGTTTTTCGTTTATCTCATTAGTACAGCCTTAAATTATGTTGTTACTTATTGGGGACACAAATTAGGGGTAAATATAGAAACAGACATGAGAGAAGACCTTTTCCACCATGTTCAGAAGCAATCCTTTAAGTTTTTCGATAATACAAAAACAGGTCATATTATGACAAGGATTACGACAGACTTATTTGAAATTGGTGAATTAGCCCACCATGGTCCAGAGGATTTATTTATTGCTCTGATGACCTTTATTGGTGCCTTTGCCATTATGATGACCGTTAATATGCAATTAGCATTAATTATTTTAGCCATTGTACCAATTTTAATTATTTTAATTACTTACAGTAACATTAAAATGGGTGAGGCTTGGCAAAATATGTATCGTGACGTAGCGGATGTGAATGCGCGGATTGAAGATGCCGTTTCCGGTGCTCGAGTTGTCCAATCCTTTACCAATGAAAATCACGAAATGGAGCAGTTCAATACAAATAACTATAGTTTCCGTAGATCGAAATTAAAAGCCTACCGTGTAATGGCAACTGTTCATTCAAGTATTTATGCCATGATGCGCTTTGTAACTTTAGGAGTATTAATCTTAGGTGCTTATTTTGTCCATAACGGGAAGATGACGATTGGTGAATTATTTGCCTTTATTCTATTTGTAAATATTTTATTTAAGCCGATTGAGAAAATTAGTGCCTTGCTTGAAATGTATCCAAAGGGAATGGCTGGTTTTAAACGTTTCCAAGAGTTACTGAGTACGGAGCCTGAAATTAAGGATCGAAAAGATGCTGTAGAAGTTAAGGAGCTTCGGGGAGATATTTCCTTTAATCATGTTTCCTTTAAATATGAGCATGAGTTAGATCCTGTTTTAGATGATATTAGCTTTGATGTGAAATCTGGTGAGACCATTGCTCTCGTCGGACCTTCAGGGGCGGGAAAGACGACGATTAGCTCCTTGGTCCCTCGTTTTTATGATGTGACTGAAGGAAGTATTACGATTGATGGAATTGATATTCGTGATATGACCCAGCGTTCATTAAGGGAAAATATTGGTATCGTCCAGCAAAATGTCTTCCTCTTTACAGGAACACTAAGGGAAAATATTGCTTATGGAAATTTAGAGGCGACGGATGAAGAAATTGAAGAAGCGGCACGTCAAGCCCATATGGAGGACTTTATTAAAGAACTTCCAATGGGATATGAAACCCAAGTAGGGGAGCGAGGATTAAAATTATCCGGTGGTCAGCAGCAAAGAATTGCGATTGCGCGTATGATTTTAAAGAATCCTTCAATCCTTATATTAGACGAAGCAACTTCAGCCCTGGATACGGAGACCGAAGCAATTATCCAAGAAGCTTTAACAGATTTAGCTAAAGACCGAACAACCATTGTGATTGCTCACCGTCTAGCTACTATTAAAAATGCAGATCGAATTTTAGTTGTAACGAAAGAAGGAATTAAGGAACAGGGAACCCATGATGAGTTACTTTCTCAGGGTGGTATCTTTGCTAACTTGCATGCTATGCAATTAAGATAAAATATATAGCTAGGACGAAGGATACTCAGTAGTGTCCTTCGTCTCTTTTTTTGTAAAAATTTCCTAAATAAAACGGAAAAACAATATTAAATTTGCTAAATGTTTGATAAGATATCATATAAAGTATTGTTTCTAAGGAGGATATTATGCAGGAAAAATTAAATAGACCTAAACGATTTGGAGAAATGTTAGATACTATATTCTCCCTTAGTCGTCAGCGGTTCATAGAATTCTTTAAAATTTATTTATTTATTATCGGGCCAATTATTCTTATAGAGATGGCTGTTGAAATTTGGATGGGGAAATCCCTTTTCCGTGATGTAGGTCCAGGGATGTCTTTCGTTGATAAGATGTTAAACACCTTTGCTTTTGAAGAGGAAGTTGTGGAAGGTTCAACTGAGGATTTACTTTACAATGCTATATTCACAGCTTCAAACTTTTTAATGGTTTTTGCAATGGTTGGGGTTGTCTTGGCTGTCAATCAAATTCGTAAAGGGGAGGCCTTCCAAGCAGGTTCTTCTTTACGGCAAGCCTTTAAGCGTGCTCCAGCTATTTTCGGTTCTGTATTCTTGTTTTTCGTAATGTTTATTGGAGTCATTTTTGCAGTTTTTATAGGAGTGTTATTTATTGCCTTAATTGTAGAAGCTTTACCAACCCTCATAGCAACGATAGTCATTGTGTTGGCTGCAATCGGTATTTTTATAGTAGTTCTGTACTTTTTTGTTCGGGTAAGCTTTGCTACAGCAAGAATTGCCTTAGGGAGTCGGGTTATCCAAGGCTTCAGAGAGAGTTGGGCATTAACTAAGCACCATGTTTGGCTAATATTTTGGGTTTACGTCGTATTTATTATTATTATTTTGATGGTCTTAAGTGTATTTGAAATAAGTCTGGCTCTGGCCTTAGGAAATAGTGTCTTATACGGTGTCTTAATTAGTTTAGTTTACCTAGCGACTACCATGATAGGGTCTGTAGGCTACTCTGTCGTCTTTTATGATCTGCAGTCCAGACATGATGCTTCAGATTTACAGTCCATGATTGATGATTATAAAAATGAATAAATGGATTGCATAAAGAGAGTAGGTGAAATTGTTGGGAATTGACGGGAAAGAAAAATTAGAAGAAATTTTAAGTCGGGATGAATATCAAGTGTATTATGAAGATAATCGAAGTCTCGTCGAAAGATTATTGGACTGGGTGCAAGTTGTCTTCAATAAATTACTAGAAAAGGTGTTCCCGACAATGGACATTTCAGCCAACGCTTCTGGGGTCGTATTAACTGTTCTTGTTAGTATACTGGTGATTATTTTACTTATCGTTTTTTATAAGCTATGGCAAAGAAGAAGGGTTAGAAGGTCTTATGAAAAATCTGTCCCCCTTTCAGATCTCCATGAAATTGAATGGACCTATGCTGATCATTTCAAGCATGCTAAGGAATATGAAGGTAAAGGTAATTACCAGAGAGCGGTTCGACATTGGTTCTTAGCTTTACTTTTAACCTATGATGATATTGATTGGATTAGGGCGGAGATATGGAAGACAAACGGGGAGTATTATGCAGAATTAAAAGGTCATTCTCGGAAAGGCGCTGATTCCTTTAGCCGTTTAGCACCATTATTTGATGAGGTTACTTATGGAAAAAGGGAAATAAAGGAAGACCAGTACGCACAGTTTAAAGAAGTTGTCGAGCAGGCCTATGAGTTTGCTAAGCAATCTGCCATGAACGAGGGGGAGTGAGGATTCATTGTTGAATAAATTTAAAAAAAATAAATTATACCCTTTGTTAATGGTAGTCTTTATTGTCTTAATTGTTTTTAGCCTATTAGGGAGAAAAGATCAACCAATAGATTATCCGCCATATTTATCTACTTCACCTTCCCCAACGGGAACAAAGGCCTTATATACATATATAACGGAAAGTGATGTGAAGACAAAGAGATGGTATAAAACTCCTTCTGACCTTTCTAAGGAAAGGGATAGTATACTGATTATGGTTGAGCCTTCTGTGATACCGACGAAAGAGGAGCAGAGGGACTATGAAGATTTTATGAAAAATGGTAATCAACTTATTTTATTTAGTGAAAGTTTCCAGGATCTCTTTCAAATAGAGACGGGCTTTGACCTTTCCTTTGATGAAGATGATGAGGAGGGCTTTCACTATGATGGAGATAGCTATCAATTAATGTTAAATAAAAGTGAATATATTGAGCCCATTGATGGGGATATAGAATTCCTCACTGACTCCGAGAGAGCTTATGGGATTAAAAGAAGCTATGGAGATGGTGAACTTATACTGGTACATGCTTCAAGCTTCCTTGTGAATGGATTTATTACTGAAGAAGAGAATGCGGAGTTTATTACGACCTTTTTAGCAGATGTATACAGCGAGGGTGATCAGGTACTTTTTGATGAATATATTCATGATGTTGATAATTTAGCTTCCTACAAAAATGCCTATCCCTTCTGGTTTATTGTTCTTTTATTACAAGGGGTCATTTTGACGGTTCTCTGGTTGCTTTATAAAGGGAAACGCTTCGGGCCAATTTATACACCTAGGGAAGCGGATGTTAGGTTTAGTGATGAAAGTATTACTGCTTTAGCCTCTTGGCATATGCGCGGTAAAAGATATCAAGATTCCTTGCACATACAAGCTGACTATATTAAGCAATTGCTGTATGAGAAATGGCATGTTCCATATAGGCTCAGTTGGCAAGAGAGTGAGGCCTACATCAAAAGGAAATGGGAAAGAGATGATCAAGCAATTGAACAGTTTATCAAAGAATTAACAATCGTATTAGCCGAAGATGAATTAAATAAAAATGAATATGTTAAATGGTCGAAGCAATTAGACGATTTAAGGAAAGAGGTGGAGTCAAGGTGAGGGAAAAATTATTATCTTTGTTAGAACAATATGAAAAGCAAATTATTGGGCAAGAGGAGAATCTACGGCTTTTATTAGCTGCAAACTTATCTGGAGGGCACGTACTCTTAGAAGGAGTACCCGGAACAGGTAAAACGCAAATGGTTAGATCTCTAGCCAGATTAATCAATGGGGATTTCAAGCGAATTCAGTTTACCCCGGACTTACTTCCGAGTGACATTACAGGAAGTATGATTTTTAATATGAAGGAAGGCTCCTTTGAAACCTTAAAAGGACCAATCTTCACAAACATTTTATTAGCCGATGAAATAAACCGTACACCTGCCAAAACCCAAGCAGCTTTATTAGAAGCTATGGAAGAGCAGCAAGTAACGATTCAGGGGGAGACTTACTCCTTGGCGGAGGTTTTCTTCGTTGTTGCGACACAAAACCCGATTGAGTTTGAGGGAACCTATCCATTACCAGAAGCTCAACAAGACCGATTTTTATTCAAGCTGATTATTGAGTTTCCAGAATTTGAGGAGGAACAAGAAATTGTTCAAGGTGTAATTGAAAATTCCTTATTTACTAAGGAATTAACAGATACCTTAACTTTAGACACATTTTTACGTATTCGAAAGGATATTTCTGATATTACCTTAACAGAGGAGGTCCTTACCTATATAACATCGATCGTGAGAAAAACTCGAGACTATGACGCTATTCGTTACGGTGCGAGTACAAGGGCGGCCATATCAATCGGAAGAGCTGCTCAAGCTTGGGCTTACTTAGAAGGTCGTGATTATGTCTCACCCGATGATGTGAAAATGGTTGTCAAGCCAGCCTTAAGACATCGAATTCGATTAACTCCGAATGCGGAATTGGAGGGGACGGCCGTTGACCAAATCATTGAAGAACTTCTTGGATCTGTTACTGTTCCGAGGTAAGGGGGTTTTACCGACCCGTCGGCTATTAGCTATCTTTTTCGCTTTAGCCATCGTTTTATTTGCCCTTAGCTTCATCAATCATAGTTGGTCTTTTATTATATTTGCCAATGCTTTAGTATTGGTCTCTAGTTTGTTTGATTTATTATTACTTCCCAAGCGGAAGGACTTAGTCTTTTCACGGAAAATCAATAGGGATTTAGAACGCGATCTGCCTTATAAGGTAAGTATTGATGTCGAAAACAAATCTGACCAAGCTTTTCTATTTGAATTGCTTGATGATTTACCAGAATCCTTTGTAAAAAAATCAGAATTAAAAGGGGAGCTTGCTAGCAAGGAAAGCAAGTCCTTTACTTATAACTTTCGTGCCACCGTCCGAGGTGATTATGATCTTGAGAAATTACACATAAGATACCGTAGCCCTTTTGGATTATGGGCCAAGCAACTGACTGTTGAGGATTTAGATGAAGTCAGGGTAATTCCAGATTTAACGGAAGTAAAGTCTTATTTACATGATGCGCAAAAGTTCCTGATTTATGAAGGGATGAAAATTCGAAAACAGCAAGTAGGTATGGGGGAATTTGCCTCGATTAGAAATTATGTTGTAGGGGATGATCCGCGTACTATTAACTGGCGTCAAACAGCAAAATTACAAGAAGTAATGACCAACGTATATGAACCGGAACACGGAAAGTATATAACAATCCTAGTGGACTGTGGAAGAATGATGGGTGTTGAACTAAAGGATAGTAATCGCTTAGAGAGGATTTTAGAATCTGCTTTAACTGTTGCAGCAGCAGCTTTAAAGCGAGGAGATTATGTTTCTGTCCTTGCCTTTTCAAAGGAGGTAAAAACCTTTATTCCACCGGAAAAGGGGATTGAACATTTACAAACGATTCTTAATGAATTGTATAACTTAAAAGTAGACAGGGTGGAGTCCAACTATCAATTGGCCTTCCATCATATCGAGACCATGCTGAATAAACGGAGCTTGCTCTTCTTATTTAGTGATGTCCAAACCTTCTTACAAAATGATTTTTTACTCAATCAACTGATAAGGTTGAGGCAAAGACACTTATTTTTCATGGTTGGATTAGAAGATGAAATGTTAATTGACCGAGCAAAATTAAGACCTGAAGCAGCTAATGAGGCCATGGTTAAAAGTATGGCCCAGCATCAAATCCTTAAGAAAGAAAAAGAAAAGTTGGCTTGGGAGCAAAGAGGACTCCATTTAGTTGAAGCGGAAGAAGAGGAGCTAACAGCAGTTTCGATTTCTTATTATATTAATCTAATGAATCAGGGCTTACTCTGAAGCCCTTTTCATTAGTAAATGTCCGATGGCAATGTAGGCAATTAAACCGATCACAGTAACAAAGGCAACGGCGTATTTCATTTCCAGGGATAGGGTAGAAGGAGTAATGTATCCCTCAATAATTCCTGCGATAATAAATAGAGGGATTGTTCCAATGATTAATTGTACCGATCGTTTGGCCTGAACTTTTAATTGATAGCTTCGTTTATAAGGGCCTGGTACGAATAATTTATAACCCATTAAGAGCCCTGCACCACCCGCAATGAAAATCGCTGTCAATTCAATCATTCCGTGGGGAACGATATAAGCCCAAAATTCATAAGTAAGGCCTGCATTCCAATAGACAGCGGCAAGTCCTCCAACTAAAATACCATTGAAAATAAGTACATAGACCGTTAATAAACCAAAGGTAATCCCGCCAGCGAAGGCAAGGAAGGCCACTTGGATATTATTAGTCATTATACTTGCAGACATGAGCGAAGCGGGTGCTTCCCCGTCTGTACTGCCAATAGCTTCTGGATCGACACCATAAGCTATCTCAGGGGGCAGAATCGTGTATGCATTCAAAGGATCTGCCACGATAGAGAAGAATCCTCCAATTCCACCTAAAAGGAAAAGGACCATGGCAATTAAAACAGGATAACGTTGTTCGGTAAGTAATTTTATAAAGGTTCGTGTAAAAAAATGTTTAAATTGCGAGCCACT
>Ga0079226_10002246_pt1 | contig 14870 bp, 9 predicted proteins | sample Poulit2014_FD_76345 | JGI IMG/M metagenome (GOLD analysis project Ga0079226, IMG submission 76345) | Agricultural soil microbial communities from Georgia to study Nitrogen management - Poultry litter 2014 | ecosystem: Environmental > Terrestrial > Soil > Agricultural land | place: USA: Georgia... | reverse complement strand
GGTAAACTTTCCTTTTGTTTTCAAAGTAGCCTAGGAATAGAAGCAGCATCGCTTAATTTATTAGCAGTTTACTTCTGCTAGAATTAGTAGTAGCAGCTGAGGCGTAATGCGTTACGCCTCAGTGTATATGCTGTTTTGGTGCTTCATCTAAATTCGATCTATGGCGAATAGCATGTAGAATGCCTTGCTCTTTTAAAGAAGCTATCTCTTCTTTCAGATTCAATTGTTTTCGTGCTTGTGTTCTGCTTAACACTCTTCCTGCGCCGTGCGAGCAGGATTGGAAGGAGTGGGGGTCGCCTTTTCCTAACACCAAAAATGATGACGTTCCTTGTGAGCCAGGAATCATTCCCCATTCGCCTTTTCTTGCGCGCGTAGCTCCTTTTCGGTGCACGATGTATTCCTCGCCGAAATGCTCTTCAATATCGGCAAAGTTATGTGGCTTATTTATGAAATGAGAAAATTCGACTTCTGGTTTAACTTCAGAAAATGCATCTTTCACACGCTCCATCATTAACTTTCTATTGGCCCAAGCGAAATCGGATCTAAAAGAATAAGCTGGAAATGCTTTTTCAATTTTTTGTTTTAACTTTTTACTTTTCTTTGCTATTAATTGGTCTCGTTTGCTTGGATTTACAAACTCTACGTCCTCGCCCCCAATCAAAAGTCTGTGATCAGCTGTAGTTCGCATATAATGATAGGGTTTTGCTGTATTCCAGAATAAGGTGTTTTCAAGTCGGTTATTCTCTTTATCATTAGCCTCTCCAATGATTACATAGGTAGAAAGCAGTTTTACGAAGTTCTCTTTAATTATTTCGGTACTTTCATATCCGTTGCAATAAATTACTTTCTCAGCTTGAATTTTATTATCATAATGGGTCGTGAGTATTACCTTTTTTGATTTGTAGTTGGTCTTTGTAATGTTGGTTTTATCGTAGACTTTTAGACCTCTTTTTATATTGTATTGCAATAAATCATGTGTAAATCGGAAAGCATCTATGCTTGCCCCTTGGCTTGAAAGAATACCTGCATACGCATGGTGAAGACCATATTTCAATTGAATTTCTTTTTTAGACAACCATTTCACGTTTAGACCACTTGCTTCTCTAGCTTTAAATTCTTTTTTTAGATTAGGAATATCTTTCTTAGAATATGCATAATAAAGTGACTCTTTTTTTTCGAATCCGCAATCCGACTGAATTTGCATTACAATGGTTTTCAGCTCATCTATAGCATCATGTCCAGCCCAGTAAATGGCCTCTGCTGCTTCTTTACCAATTATATCTGTTAATTTATAAAGAGGTAAATCTATTTCATATTGTAACATAGAAGTTGTAGCAGAGGTGCTTCCATTGGCAATCTCTCTGCGATCTATCAAAATGGTTTCATAACCATCTTCCATACATTGATGCGCCATTAATGCGCCAGTAATCCCTCCACCAACTATTAGGATTTTAGTTTTACAATCTTCTTTAAGTGATGGATAGAAGTATAATAATCCATTCTTTACCAACCAGAAAGGTTCGTTTGATGTTAAATCCATAGTTCGGTTTTTTGCTGTTAAAAAAGGGCTAGAGAACTACTATATTTAAGAAAATACTTAATACCGAAATTTATGAATAATTACTGTTTAAATAGATTTAGGCATGAATATTTAACTGTTCTATAACTGTGTTTTGCCCTTGTAAAATTTCATTTTTTAAAAGCAAAATAAAATGGATTGTAAGAAGTTGTGTTTTAATGTAAGATTTTAAATAGATTTATGAAATTTTAGTTTTGTCCTTTAGTGAAAAAATAAAGAATCATGCGATAGATATATAAACTATAGTAAAGTGTCGCTATCGACTATTAAATACAAAGATAAAATTAACCCTATGAGAAAAATATTTCTGATTGGTATACTATTGGTAAGCATGCTCTCCTGCAAAGAAACCCAAGAACCAGCAGGTTATAAAATCAATGGATTACTAAAAAATATCCCAGACAACTCGATTGTTTATATTTCTTCAAATAATAAAAAAATAGATTCTACCATGGTTCTGAATGGTAAATTTGAGTTTTCTGGAAAAGTAGAGATTCCTACGAATGTTTTCTTAATAATTGAAAAACCATTTAATTATACGTCATTCTGGTTGGAAAATAGTGAAATTTATTTCGAGGCAGAAGAAGGGAATTTTAACAAAGCAATCATAATAGGTTCTAAAGTTCAAGAAGAAGAGGAGGTATTGAATAAACGACTAAGTAGCATCCGTAAAGAGATGGATGATTTTGAAGATACAGATTTTGAAGAATTGACGGATCAAGAAATAGATTCTATTTATAAGCATCTAGATGGACGATATGCTACCATTAATCAAAATTTTATTAGAGATTTTCCAAATTCATTAATCAGTTCTCATGTTCTAAGTATTTATGCATCAACTTGGGGAAAGAAAATTACAAAGGAATTATTTGAGAAGTTTCCTATAGAAAATAAAAACACTCCAAACGGAAAAGAAATCGCTAGGTATATAGCATTAAATCAAGAACCTGATATGGGAGCACTATACATTGATTTTGAAATGAAAGATGAAAATGGAACGCTGAGAAAACTGTCTGAAATGAAAGGGAAAATAATTTTACTTGAGTTTTGGGCATCGTGGTGTGGACCTTGTCGTGTTGAAAATCCAAACCTTGTAAAAACTTACGAAAGATTCCATCCAAAAGGTTTTGAGATATTTGCAGTTTCTTTAGACATAAAAAAAGATAATTGGCTTCGAGCCATTGAAAAAGACCAATTAAATTGGACCCATGTAAGTGATTTAAAAGGAAACGGAAACTTGGCATCTTTAATATATGGTATAAATGTCATTCCTGATAATTTTTTAATCGATCAGAATGGCGTGATAGTCGGACGTGGATTAAGAGGAGAAATGTTGAATAGAAAACTTGAAAAAATGTTAGAGTGACTCTAGTTACTAACTTAAGATTCGCCTATTAAAATACGAATGTTTTGGACTTTATAGAATACAAAAAGCACTAGATGAATCTTTGCATGTTGTTTAAGCTATTCTATTTGCTTTTTTGGAATGCCAAAAAAATGTTTACTTCGCATCTCGCACCTTTAGTCATCGCAAATCTAAGCGATTCTAACCAAGTAAGTTTGCGAGCGTTTAATCGATCCACAAATTAAACACTATTAGCACCTAATTACGTTTTACGAATTCACAAATCACGAAGCAAACACGATATGCTCTTTTGCTTTAACTAAAAACTTAACAAAAAAGTATTGTTGGCAATCGTAGGTATTTTAAAAGTTTTGGATTTATTGATTAATAATAAAAGGTATTGATAAGTAATCTCTTGTCTGTATTTTTATGCAATAAAAAATTGTTTTCTTTTACAGAATATCGTTAATTTCTGCACGTCCTTCTGGTAGAGCCATGAGTTTTATGATAGAGGACACTCCTTCAATTTATACCATCCACATTATAATGAAATAAACAACGTAGCTTTGAAAAGATGCTAGATGTTTAGGAATTTATTTTTCTATAATGATAAAATTTCACAGATAAACTCTTGTTAAACTTAATTTGTTTAGCTGCTTGCTCACTATATTTATAGTCTAAAGCACTATCGTTATGATTAAATTATTGAGTTTTCGTAAATATTTTATTCTTATTGTTGTTGTATTTATAAATGCTGTTGGTTACGCTCAAACAGAAGAAGAGACAGAACTTCCCGTAAAAGTTCATCATATTGAACCTTTGTATATAGATTTAGTTCGTGATCTTGGTGCGAGGAAAGGTGAAAAAGAAATCAATATTGGCGGTGAATTTGTTAATACAAGCTCTTACAGTATCTTTAAAACCTTGGCCGAGTATGAATTTGCACCGATCAATCGTTTAGGACTTGAAATTGAAGCCGATTTTTCCTTTTATGATGGATATACCGATGAGGAAATCATACCAGGAAATAGCATGGATGAACTAAAACTGTCTGCACAATATTCTTTTTATGTTTCACCAAAGCATAAAACAACCTTAGCCATAGGATATGCTCAGATTTTTGAGCTTACAGATTTTGATAAATACAGTAGTAGTACGTTTGTTCAAGAGCTAGTTTATAGTCCGTTCTTTATAGCAGCAAAACGTTGGGGCGATAGCTTTCATACGCTAATTCTTCTAGGTCCAGAATTTAAACACAAACTAAAAACAGATTATACCGATGTCGATTGGCAAATCAACACCTCCTTTCATTATGAAATCCCAAACAGCTCACACTTTTTAGGAATAGAATTCAATAAAGCTTTTGTGGATAGCAAATTTGAAATGACCATGCGTCCGCAAGCAAAATTACAAATCAATGAAGCATTGGCTTTAGGAATTGTTACAGGATTTCCATTAACCAAAAGCGAAGAGAAATTCAGTTCGTTCTTTAGAGTGATTTATGAGCTTTAATCGCTGTTTAAATCAGACTTAACTGTCTTGACTGAAACTGGAGTTTCTAGATTTTTTAAACAATCCGCTTTTTAGAAAATAGATATTATTGTCCACAACATATCTTTTATCCCTGGAACGCAATTAATATAGGGTAAGTAATTACAAAAACAAACAGTTGGTTTTATCCGTGTTAACCTACGTAAATTACAGGTAAAGCTTTTTCATTCACATACTGCTATTTATGAAAATACGCAGCAAAATTCTGCAGTGAGTCGAAGATTTATTTTACAACTTAATTATGCCAGGCAAAATTATACTGTTAATAGTCTTTCATTATAGTGTATTTAAAAGTAAAAAAATGTAATTTTAAATGTTCGTACATAGATCATTTTCCCCAAGTCGTTTTATCCCCTTTGAAGGTCGTTTAAAATTATTTTTATTTTGAATTTAAGCAGTGCTATCTTACTGTTTAAAGTTTTGGAAATTAACTAAGTAGGATATAATTGACAAGTGACTTCCAGTATTTCTCCCCATATTTTTAATAGCTATTTTACATATCGTGATACATGTAATTAGCCGTTTATAACAACGTAATCTCAATATCATCATTTCCAAAAAACACAACTAACTATGGAGAAAAATACCATTGAAGCTCAGCCAAAAAAAAGGAAGTATCTAAATGAAATTATATTCTTAAGAAGCATTGCCTGTCTTTGCGTTGCAATTGAGCATGCGTTACATGTAGCACATACAAGCCATACATTTACCAATAGTTTATACGATACTATTGTTGAGTCTGGTTATGTTTTACTCACTTTTGGGACTCCTACATTTATTTTTATTTCCATGCTGTTGATTTCCTATTCTTATCCAGCTGGCTTGCCAAAAGATTTTCTTTCTAGAAGATTTAAACTTATTTTATTTCCATTCATCTTCATGGCTATTTTTTATAGTGCCGACATGAATTTACTTAATCAGCTTTTAGCGGGTAATACCACCGAAGTGTTCTCTATTAGAACTTTGACAACTATTTCAACTAATACTATAGGAAATCTTATGGGAGGCTATCATGGCTATTTTATATTAATAATTTTTCAATTCTATATTTTAGCTTATTTCTTTCATAAATTCCTTTCTAAAAGTAATCCAAGAACCATTATCCTAATTTCGTTAGTCATAAACCTTTTGTACTTAGCTATCTTTAATTTTACTGAACCGCCAAACGACAGTGAAAGAATGAGTTACTTTTGGAAATCTGGACATTGGATTCCTTTTATTGGTTGGATTTTTTATTTTTCTTTAGCCTTCTATTGTGGTTTATATTATCATCATTTTATAACAATTCTTAAAAAACATAAAAAAACCATAATTTTATCTACCCTCGTTTTTGCTTTTCTAACCGTATGGCTAACAATTCTTAAGTAGATACCATTATCATCTAAAAGTGTTACTATGCTGTTTTTTACCGCGGGAATGATAGGAACACTCTACTTACTTGCCACTAAAATAAAGATCATGCCAAAGATTTTGATTGATATTAATAATTTCTCCTTCTCCATCTACTTGTTAAATACTTTTTACATAAATATTACCTATACTGTATTAAGGTTACTGAAATTAGATTTCAGTATTTTCAATGTCTTAATTTATTTTATAGTCAGTATTATGGCTTCCATGCTAACCGCCTACCTTCTTAACTTATCTCCATATGGTAAGTATTTTGTTGGTAGGGTTAATGTTGTTAAAACGGAAACAAAGCAAGTGCCTCACGAACTTCCGCACCGTAAAATTTCTACCACAGACTAACTTCGATTTAATCTTGTATTCTCAGTATTAATCCCTGCGATCGAGTTATTTCCTGCAAAGTAGCTGAACGCAACAAAGAGACACAAAACCTAAGGTCGGTTGCGTTTTCTTTTGTCTCTTCTAAAAATAAAAGGATTTCAAAATATAATTTCAGCTACTTTTGACAAACAGATTCACCCAAAAATCCACAAAACAAGATTTGTCCGCACACGAATTTGCTTCCAAGTAATTAGTCAATTTACTCATTCACAAAAATAATATTATCAAAACTTACGAATCATATTAGCCCAAACTCTTCTTAAAATAACCAACATAAATACTTAAATTTGAGTATAGATATTACGTGAATAGATGTATTTAAATTACTTAGAACAAATTGAAAATATGCTTTTCAAAATGACAAGAAGTTTAAGTATAATTTGCAAATAAAAACTTTAAATCACATCCTATGAGACAGTTATACTTAACCTGCTTTACGATATTCTTTTTTGGTTATATTGCCATCGCTCAAGTAACAGTAGACGCCGAATTGCGACCTAGGTTTGAATACCGTCATGGATACAAAACATTGTTCCCAGATGATGTTGACCCTGCGATTTTTGTCTCACAAAGAACTCGTTTAAATGGATTCTATAATGATGAATCCTTAACATTTTATCTGAGTCTGCAAGACGTTCGTGTTTGGGGTGATGTGCCTCAGTTAAACCTAACTGACAAAAATGGAATTGGAATTCATCAAGCTTGGGGAGAGATAAAGTTTACGCCTGTGTTTTCTGTTAGACTCGGTCGACAAACTCTTGTGTATGACGACCATCGTATTTTAGGTGATGTAGAATGGACACAACAAGCTCGTAGTCATGATGTAGCATTAATTAAATTTCATAAAAATGATTTTTCTGGCCATATAGGAGTAGCCTATAATCAAGACGAGGAATTGTTGACAGGAACTACGCTGAATACCAATACCTATAAATCCATGCAATTTGCTTGGGTAAATAAAAAATGGGAGGATATTGGAGCGAGTTTTTTATTTTTAAACAATGGCATGCAGTATATCGATGCAGTAAATAATAGGAATAACGAAACAAGATACAGTCAAACTTTCGGAACTCATCTTACCTACATTCAAAGTCAATATGCACTCATGGCAAACCTTTATTACCAAACAGGGAAAGATGTTAATGATAATGATTTAAATGCTTATTTACTTGGGATAGAAGCTAGTTATAAAGTTTTTCCTAATTGGACTTTGCAAGTAGGAGCAGAGCTACAAAGTGGAAATGATTATGGCGCGCCTAGTAATGGAAAGAATAAATCCTTTACGCCACTATATGGAACCAATCATAAGTTTAACGGTCATATGGATTATTTTTATGTTGGAAACCACCTTAACAATGTTGGATTATTAGATTTATATATTGGAAGCACTATAAAAACAGGCGATAAAACAAATATTAATGTCCGTGTTCATAATTTTAGTGCTGCAGCGGATATAAGGAGCGATGAATCCAAGCATTTAGGTGCTGAAGCCGACCTTACATTCAATTATAATTTTAATAAAGCTATTAATATAAAAGCAGGCTACTCACATATGTTTGCTTATGAAGGGATGGAGTATTTAAAGAATAATTTCGACAACAATACGAATAATTGGGCGTGGATAATGGTAACCCTAAAGCCTACTTTATTCTCAAATGCCGATAATTGATTTTTAATTACACAAGAGCAAAAGTAAACCACGTTCCTCTTAAGTTGAAGCTAGTGAAAATAAAATGAACAAAACCCCAAGAACACTCAAGTGCCCCCTTTTGTTCCTCAAACAAAATGAGCTAAGTCGAAAGCATAATAATTTATGCAAAAACAAGTTCTCGCCAGAAGTATGTGATTTTGCGAGTGGGAGAGTGGGTGACTTGGTGAAAGAAGGAGAGTAGATGGAAAAAAGTCTAATTTGCGAATGCTCAAGTTGTTGGCTTTATTCAGTGCTGTTTACTAGCAGTTTATAGCTTTGAATGAAAAGCCCTTCTCCTAGTCGACATACCAGTTTAAAAACAATCTATTGTTTTTCTACTTGTTTACAAGTTCACTAATCTCCAGTTACAAAAAATCCAAAAGTACAACTTTGAAGAGCAATTATCCTTTTAGATAAAAAGCTCCACCTAAAAATATAAACGATTCACCAATTCACTGCCTAATTCTGTGAAGGAGATCTTTATACGGTTGCTGCTTACGATTTCCGAACCTTCGGCTTTCTATTCCTAAAATAAGCCACAATACTTACTAGAATTACAACCGCAATTAATACATAAATAAACTTCGGGATCGGAACAGGATCGCCTGTAGCATAGCTATGTAGGCCAGATAAATAATAATTCACACCGTACGAAGTCATTATAATTGATCCAAAGGCAAATACGCTTACCATATTAAGCGTATAGCGATTGTTAAACGCTGGCACCAAACGCAAATGCAATACAATAGTGTAGACAATAATAGAAATTAACGCCCAAGTTTCCTTTGGATCCCAAGCCCAATAACGACCCCAGGATTCATTGGCCCAAACACCACCTAAGAAAGTACCAATGGCCAAGACAAATACGCCTATGGTCATGGCTATTTCATTTATGTAACTTAATTCTTTAATGCGAACATCTATGGCTCTCTTGGTTTTGTCGGTTTTAATAATCATTAGAATCATAACCATAAAACCTAAAATAGCCGATAGGGCCAAAGGAGCATAACTGCTTACAATGGTAGCCACATGCACTTTAAGCCAGAATGACGATCGCAAAACTGGCATTAAGTTCGTAATTTCTGGATTTAACCAATCCAAATAGCTAACAAACAATAAGGAGCCTGCAAATAAAGTGGCAAGGGGTAATGCAAAATCCGATTTTCTAAATGTAAGCAAACCGCAGAGCTGCAGGAACCATGCTACAAGAATCATCATTTCATACCCGTTGGTCCAAGGTGGATATCCGGCGATATACCATCTTAAAAGAATGTTACCCGTAAAGACTATAAAGCTGATTAAAGAAGCTAATATCAAACCATTCCACAGGATTTCTATGAATTTATTCTTGGTAAATATTTTGATCAAGGCCAGTACGAGCAATAAGAACCCTATAATAAAGAAGGTGATAAATAGCCAAAAGTTTAGATTCATTTGGTTGTACCACAATTCCGCCTCTATTTTTTTGTCGTCAGGAATAATTTCTTTTCCTAAGGTTCTTTGATATGTATTTATATAGGATAACTTTTCGGTAGCATCAACATAATTACCCATTGCCAAATCCTTAAAATAAGCTGGCATTATGGACTTTACAAAACGACCATCTTCCTCTGGAAAATCATTAAAGTGATGGTTATAACTAAACCATGTATTATTTTCGTCTAGACTATTCGGGAAAGCTCTTAAATAGTTCCCCGACAGAAGATTGAAAAGAATATTGAATCCCTCGTCTACTTTTAATATTTCTTTGTCGAACTCACTTCGCTCTGCAGGTTTTTTGCTATTGGCTTCTTCTACTTTTTCCGACAATAAGTAACCTTCTTCTGGATCGATAAGGTCATCAAAAGAAATATAGCCTTTTCCAACTATGTTAAGTGACTTAAAGAAATCACCGCCTTTTTTCCGATCTATATGAATGACTGGGATCCTTTGCCAAGCTCCTGGAGAAGCGTGCATAGCCAAGAAAGTCTGATTGGTATTTAGACGAATACTCGATCCTGCTTCATCATATCTAAAATTAGATTTCCCATGTATCTTTCGTATAAGCTCCGAAGCTAGTGTGTTGATGGGTTTTATTCTTCCATCTACGTCCTGCACTAGAATACGTCCAAATAAATCAGCATGTTGTTTGTCTATTTCTTGATGAGCTAGGATGTCGGCAGTAGCAAATGATATTGCTTCGGTTTGTAAAGGCTCCTGTTCAGTGGGTAGGGAATCAGTTTGCGCTTGTACAGTTGTAGTTGTTCCCAAAGTAGCCATTAAAAATAAGGCGATAATCGAAGCTCGTTGCTTTAATCTTTTTAGTCTTTTATTTATTAATGTAAATCTGGTATGCCTACCAAATAAGGTAAAGAACATTCCAATCGTCATTAACAAATACCCAATATAGGTAACGCTTGTGCCAAGTACATCATGATTTACAGCTAGTAAAGTACCTTTCTCGTCAGTATCATAGCTGGCTTGGTAAAATCGGTAGCCACCGTAATCTAGAACATTATTCATAAAAATACGAAATGGAATTTCTTGATCTCCATCTAGGATGGTGACCTCGCTAGCATAGGATGCTGGACTCTCTGAGCCTGGATAGCGTTCTAGTTGAAACTCATCTAAGAAAATAGAAAAAGGGGTTTCTATGGGCATTGCGCCATACGATAAGCTAACCTGCATATCGCCAACGTTAACTTCGTGCGTAGTAGGTAAAAATCCTTGACGATATAAGAGCATTACTTCCTCGGTTTTATCTTGTACTGTAACATTGAGCACTAGCGCATCGTCTTTCGTGGGGTCGTTGTCTTTAGGTTTTTCTGTGGCACTTATCACATTTATTTTCCCATGTTCGTGGTAGGACATTGGGACAAAGGAAAGATCGCCAAAGCGATATAAATTTCTTAAATTTAGTGGATGTAAAGTATCGGCTTTTAGTACACCTGCTTGCTGCGTGTCCATTTGGAAGAAATCGATCGGAGTAGGGGCGGTAATCAGTAGTTTACCATCTTTTTCTGAGAGGTTTATAATTCCTTCTTCCTCTACATCAAATCCTATCCTGTGTTTGTGTGATCCAATTTGTTCAACTTCTCCTTTTTCTAAGAAAATAGTTTCTCTTCCATTGTTGGAGGTAACCATCATTTGTAGCAATGGTTTCCCACTTTCTTTATCGTCTATAATTTCTGGAATAGCATCGGCTACAAAGTTTTTATAGGATATGGTTATCGGAATGTCGTTTAAATCTGTGTCGACAGAGAAGTGGTTATTGCTTAGCGGTGAAAACTCTAATTTCTTTTGAATATGACGTGTTTTACTTCCATCGGATATATGAGCTTGTAAATAGTTTTGATCGGAAATAATTATATTGGACTTTTCTCCTTCTCTAATTCGCATTATTCCACCATAGGAATGGTATCGGGTAATACCAGCACCAATTATAATCAAGATAAACGCAAGATGGAAAAGCAAGACTGCCCATTTGCCTTTCCGCCATAGATTATACTTGAAAGTGCTAGCAAGGAAACATAAAGCTAGGCCAACCATTACCAATTCGAACCAAAATGCGTCATAAACTTGAATCCATGCGGTTTCGGTACCAAAGTCATTCTCGATAAAAGTTGCGGCAGCCATGGCTACCGCATAAATTAATAATAGTATTAACGCCAATACTGGCGAGGAAAAAATACGGTATAATATTCTCATAAATAAAGGAAGCTAAACTAGAGTTATTGCTATAAATCGATTGTTACTTTGCCAAACTTACTTTATCCGAATCCATTTTAGCTTCACGCTCACGCGCTTCTTCTAGCCATTTTGGCAACACATTTTCTTTAAAATTGTCTTTTTCAGCATGAAGTTCTTCCATATCCAATCCGATATAGGCTTGTGCTTTGGCCTTGGTAGATATATCTGGCATAGGCACTGGCTCATAATGACCTAAGGACGCTAACAATCGTGCTAATTTAACTCGTGCTTCTTGCGCTTCGTTTAATCCAGTAGCAAGCACTCTACCCACTTCCACAGGAGCGTGGAAAGAGGCTCCGTGAGAAGCAGCTGTGAAATCCCATCGCCATTGTGCGTGACGGATATCCATTAAAATATCGTGCATCTGCTCTTCTGTAGCGCCTAACTCCCATGCTTTACCAGCTTCTATATGAGCCTTAACCAGCATGTCTTCTAATTTAATCCTAGTACTTAAAGCTTTTTCTTGTCTCTCATAAACATTAGTAATCAACCTTGCAGCTTCTTCTCTATGACATACTTGACAGGAATTAGCAATGTTGTTTAAAGGAGATTGTAGGTGGTGGTCGGTGAACTTTTGTCCTCCTTCACTTTTGTATGGCATGTGGCAATCAGCACACGACACGCCTCGGTCGGCATGAACGCCCGTCATATAGAGCTCGTAATCTGGGTGTTGTGCTTTTAACATCGGAGCTCTACTGATTTGATGTGTCCAGTCAGAAAATCCTTTTTCGTCGTAATAGGCTTCCATACTGTCTGCGGATAATCCATCTTTCCAAGGTAAAGTTAAATAGGCTACGCCTTCGGCACCTGGTCTTTCTGTATCAAAATAGTATTCAACATGGCACTGTGCACAAACCAAAGAACGCATTTCTTGATGACTAGCTTTGTTGATATCTTTGCCCATAGAGTTGAAAGCCTCTACTAAGGCTGGTCTAGTAATTCGCAGTTTCATATTATTTGGGTCGTGACAGTCTGCACATCCGATTGGATTCACGACTTCGGAAACATTTTCGGCCCAAGTTCCAGCATAAAACTCCTCAACGCCTTTTTCTGCCATTAAGCGAGGTACATCTGGTCCTTTACACGTCCAGCAAGTAGCAGGCATAGGGCCATCCTCTTTACTTTCTGGCGCAGCTGTTCTTAAAGAATTATGCACGTCTTCTATAGCATAATAGTGTCCTCTTCCTTGGTTATAATCTTTAGAGAAAGCATATCCTGCCCATAGAATAACAAATCTCGGGTCTTCTTCCAACATATCGATAAATGCAGACCCTCCTTGGAACGAAGAAAAAGTTGTATCTGCCGTTCTCATATAGGATTGATATTCTTTAGGATAATTCTCTCCCCAAACTTCGTTACGCGGTTCGTTTTCAGCAATGTTTACTTTGGGAACAAATTGATACTTGGCTTCATTCTTCCTATTAATGATGCTAGAAGCTAGCAACCCTAATAAAAAGACGACCACAATGGTTACGACGAAAAGTACTCTATTTTTCATAATCAAGGTTTTGTTGTTTTGGACTCCATTTCTTTTTCAAGCCATGCTGGAATTACCGCTTTCTCTTGATCGGTAGGCAATGGCGCAATATTATATTTTATCGATGACATTCCATGAATTCTTCCATGTGGGACTTCTTTATGACACTCCCAACACGTTCGATCGGTACGATTGGCTTGATGTGTTTCTATCCATCCATCGTATTTGGCTTCTGTTACCTGATCTACATGACAACGAATACAATTGTTTTGAACAACTGCTTCTGATGCTGGACGCATAAAAATTACATCTGGTTCCGTTCTAGTAGTAAAAACAGAAGCATGATACAGTCCATCTTTTGCTTTAAAATAATACGAATTTAGAATGTTGTTGTGAGGTACATGACAGTCATTACATGAGGCCCATTCACGGTGAGAACTATGGTTCCAACTATTGTATACTGGAATCATATTATGACAATTCACACAAGCTTGTGGATTATCGGACAAATAAGAAACTACCTCGGCCTCTCGCATGATGAAGAACCCAAGGCCAAGGACCACAGCAACTGCAAAAACTGCAAAAGTTCGCCAGCTAGACCCCTTCTTTGGTAATATTTTATTGAATAACTTCAAGACATTTAATCTTTAGTACCTTAAAATTACTTAATTATTTTGGTAAATTAAAAGTAATTTATACTTATTTATAGTAATACATAGTCATTCTAATTTAATGTTAGTGTAGTCTGCTAAAATTTGTATCCATTGCTTAGCCAACCATTAAGATTTAATCCTATATGTTAATGTAAAGGTAGTTTTAAGATAATTAGCTTATCTTGATAAATGTCATGAAAGATTATAGCCATCTCGACTCACGAATAAGTAAATCTAGAATCACTCGTGTCCCTCTTTGTCCACTTAAACCAAAGTTGCTACAATAGAATTTTATCTCCACTTTGCACAAACGAAGATAATTACCCACTTGGGCACTCAATAAATGCAAGGTCGATCGCGCCTTTTATCAGCCAGAGTTAAAACTTCAAAAGAAATAAATTCTGAAAAATTAAATCCTTAACGGTAGAGTAACTAAATGATTAAGATATTCTGAGTCTGTAAAACACTTTTACTATTCGCGACTTCTTGCCAATCCACCATAAATATGCTTCAGGTTATACTCCAAATACCCCAAATACGTATCTGCTTCCTTTCCTGGCCTTCCTAACTCATCGCTATAAATAGCAGGGGAGTAAATCGGAACTCCAGTTTCTTTAGACACAGTTTGCATTGGTCGGCTATCTTTATTCGATTCCATAAATAAAACAGGAGGTTGGTGCTTATTTACAAAAGCAATGGCATTTTTGATTTGATCGGGCGAACCATTTTCATCGGTATCTACTGCCCAAATATACCCTTCGGTTAATCCATACTCTGTAACCAAATATTGGAAAGCTCGTTCGCTAGCTATAAAGTATTTGTTTTCCTTAGGAAGAGAGGCAAGCTTTTCTCTAAAAACCTTCTCCATTTCTACTAATTTCTCAATATACTCATCTAGGTTTTTTTGGTAAAACTCTTTGTTGGCTTCATCTACTGACATAAGGGCTTCGCCAATGGTCTTTGCCATTTCTATCCCAGCCACTGGACTTATAAATGAGTGTGGGTTTACCTCTCTATCGCTAGAGTTTTTATCCCCCACTATATACAAAGGCTCAATG
>Ga0079226_10002244_pt1 | contig 14876 bp, 8 predicted proteins | sample Poulit2014_FD_76345 | JGI IMG/M metagenome (GOLD analysis project Ga0079226, IMG submission 76345) | Agricultural soil microbial communities from Georgia to study Nitrogen management - Poultry litter 2014 | ecosystem: Environmental > Terrestrial > Soil > Agricultural land | place: USA: Georgia... | reverse complement strand
TTGTTTGATTGGTGGATGTACTTCATCACAGGATCAGCAGGCCGAGGGGCAATTGAATAAAGAAAATAACAATAATGGGGACCTGGCTAACTATACTGATTTTACGCTCAAAGCCGATATGTCTCAGCTTACTGATAATCAGCAACAGATCGTCAGCCTGCTTATCGATGCATCCAAGCAGATGGATGAAGTTTTTTGGAAAGAAGCATATGGCAGCAAGGAAGAGTTAATGAATATGATCGAAGATTCCTCCTTAAAACAATATGCTCAGATTAATTATGGACCCTGGGATCGGTTAGATAATAATCGTCCTTTTGTGGATGGAGTGGGTTCCAAACCGCTGGGAGCGAACTTCTATCCGGCAGATATGACCAAAGAAGAATTTGAAAAGTGGGAATCTGATGCAAAAAAAGATCTTTATACGCTGGTTCGCCGGAGCGATGATGGAAGTCTAACTACGATTCCTTATCATGAGGCCTATGCCGAGCAGCATAAGAAAGCGGCGGAGAAGCTAAAGGCAGCAGCTGATTTAGCTAAAAATGAGGGATTGAAGACCTATTTAAACGCGCGAGCCGAGGCATTGCTTAGCGGTAATTACAGAGAAAGTGATTTGGCCTGGATGGATATGCGAGACAATCTGATTGGGCTGGTTATTGGTCCCATTGAAACCTATGAGGATCAGCTATTTGGATATAAAGCATCCCATGAATCTTATGTGCTTATTAAAGATAAAGAATGGAGTAAACGCTTGGAAAAGTATGCTGAAATGCTTCCTGAACTCCAGAAAGGGCTGCCGGTGGAAGAAAAATATAAGCAGGAAGAACCAGGAGCGGGTTCAGACTTAAATGCTTATAACGTTATTTATTATGCCGGGTCCGCCAATGCCGGTTCCAAAACTATTGCGATAAACTTGCCCAATGACGAGGAAATTCAGCTGAAGCAGGGAACACGGCGACTGCAGCTGGAGAATGCAATGCGAGCCAAGTACGATAAGATATTGGTCCCCATCTCCAAAGTATTAATGGCAGAGGATCAGCAGCAATATCTTACTTTCGATGCCTTCTTTGCCAATACTATGTTTCATGAAGTAGCCCACGGATTAGGCATTAAAAATACCATAACCGGTGAGGGTACGGTGCGCGGCGCGCTGAAGGAATATGCTTCTGCGCTGGAAGAGGGAAAGGCTGATGTACTGGGGCTCTACATGATTGCCGAACTCCGGAAAGATAATATGATTGATGAGGGAAGGATGAAGGATAACTATGTCACTTTTATGGCCAGTATCTTCCGCTCTATCCGTTTTGGAAGCTCAAATGCGCATGGAATGGCTAACCTTATTCGCTTCAACTATTTTAAAAGTAAAGGGGCATTTACCTATGATGAGAAGTCTAAAACGTATAGTGTCGACTTTGATAAAATGGATTCAGCCGCTGATTCCCTTTCCAACAAGATACTGACCCTGCAGGGGGATGGTGACTACGAAGGTGTAGCCCAATTTGTGAATAAATATGGAGAGATAGGTGATCAGCTGCAACAATCGCTTAATCGTCTTTCAGAGCAATCTATTCCAGTTGATGTAACTTTCAACCAGGGCAAGGACGTGCTGGGACTGGAGTAGTATTGTGGTGCTAACAGGACTACAAAATTTCTCAATAATATGGTTAGCAGCGTGCGTCTATAATAAGATAGACTGCACTTTATTATAGCAATAACCGGTAAACATATTTGTGAATAAGCCCGGTTGACGATATTTCTTATGCTTTAATCCAATCGGTGATGGTTTCCAGGAATCCATCCACAAATTCGTCCTTTAGGGTAGAATAGGGTGCATCTTTGGATTGGGTATGCTGATACAGATGGTTAGCATCCGGGAATATGTTAAATTCGTATGGTACCCGGGCTTCTTGAAGAGCCTGTTTAATAGGTTCTTTATTCATTGCAGCGGTTACCTGCACATCTTTACCACCGAATAGAACTAAAACCGGGATATTAACCTTTGTTAAGTCCTTTACAGGATTGTAGGTTAACATTCCTGTTTTTTTAGATTCTTTAGCTACCCTCAGTCGGGTTTCCGTTATTTTTGTTGCGGCCGTAGTTAAGTTGGAGCTATGAACCTCAGTCTTCAACGATGATTGCACTGAATCAGGCAGCATTTTCATATAGGATAACAGCTGATTGTTATAATTTTCTTTCGCCTTGTCAACTTCTCCATCATTTGCAACAGCCGTTATCATTTTCTTTATAGCCGCTATTTGATGTTGTTTTTGTTCTTCAGTAAATGGTCCTTTCTTTATTTTACGGCTATATTGGTACTTTAGAACTTCGCTTAGCGGTAAACCCGGTGAAGACATTAAAATGAGCTTATCTACTTTACTGTTTTCTTCGGCTGCTATACCCCCGACCAATCCCCCTTTGCTGTGGCCCAGCAATGTTATGTTTTGAAAGGACGGTATAGAGTCCTGCTGTTGGCTAAAATAATTCATTATGGTTCCTACATCGTCTGCAAGCATTTCAAGCGTTGTATTGGCGAGATTTCCTGTTGATTGGCCGATGCCTCGGTCGTCAAATCTAAAAACGGCAATACCATGCCGCGTCAAATAATCGGCAATTGTACCAAATATTTTGAAACCGAATATTGCTTCATCCCGGTTATGTGCCCCGCTGCCTGAAAGGGTTATTACTAATTGATCTGCAGATATATTTTTCGGCCAGGTTAAAGTTCCTCCAATAGCGAGCGAATCATTCTGAATGATTAAATCTTTGTGATGGTAAGGCCGGTATTGGTGCTGGTTATTCGGGTTAGCAGACCTCAATTTAAATGGAAAATCACGGCCTGCCTGATAATATGTGCCGTTTATAGTAGTGTCACCTTCAAACAGTCCTTTAAATCGTCCGATGTTGGGTCCGGCATCAAACTGGAACGAGACAGAATCCCTGCCGGAAAGTGTTATCTTCTGCAGTGGTAAATCAACTGCTCCTTGTGCGGGGATATCTAAGGTACCGCTATAATCTCCGTCATCTTTTTGAAAATCCGCTTTGATGGTTAGATGCCGGCCCTGGATTTCAATAGATCCCTTCCAGTGACCTTCCAGTTTATTTTGGGCATAAACAGCAGCCGAAAACAACAGCAGGCCGATAATGAGAAGGGTTCTCCTTGCGTAATTTCCTTGTATTCTATCCATCATTATCTAATAAAATATTATAAGTAACAAGTTAAGTTAAGTGATAAATTTGCTATCATATAATTTATGAAAGAAGAGTGCTCAAATTAAATAAAAGAAATGTATGGAGATAACCTACTTTATTATGGCACTGAATGAATAAAAATATAACTATTATTTGTAATCGAGTAATACTTATAACGCGTTTAGAGGCTTAGTTGTGGGCCATAGAACGCCCTGGCCCTTTTTCATAAGGAGGGGAAAGCCAAAATCTGAAGTTTCTCCCTTTTGAAGGGGTGATCAAGAGGGATTGAGTAATCAAAAGGGACATATGATAACCCTTCAACGGGCTACTTACAGGTTATGTAGAATGGGGAAATAAAATATATGCCGGTAGGGCGTTATCTTATCTTGCCAGTAAAAATATAGTAGGTCTTTTATGAAGATCCGGGAGGGTGTGTTGTTTCCACTGATGGATAGGCTTCGAAATGATCTGTTCCTCTGGCAGTGTAATATCGGTAGCGGTGCAGCAGCCTGTATCTCCTTTGCAAATGCGGATGATATCGCTGAGCATCTCGTTATTGCGGTGCGGGGCTTCCATAAATATCTGTGTCTGGCCGCCATTGGCTTGCCTTTCTAATTCCCCTAAGGTAGACCTTCGTTTTCCCTTATTGATAGGAAGGTAACCGTGAAAGGCAAACTGTTGGCCGTTAAAGCCCGATGCCATAAGCGCAAGGAGTATAGAAGAGGGGCCGACCAGCGGGGAAACCCGGATTTTTTGACGGTGAGCCATTTTTATGAGATCCGAGCCGGGATCGGCTACTACGGGGCAGCCGGCTTCGGATAATAAGCCGGCATTTCGTCCCTGCTTTAGCGGGCGCAGGAAGGTAGCCGCTTCTTCTTTGAGCGTATTTTTATTAAGCAGTAAAAAGTCGATCTCATAATCCGGAATAGCATCGCCCACCCACTGCAGATAACGCGTGGCCGCTTGTATGTTTTCTACAATTAAAACATCCAGGCGCCGTATAATGTTTAAAACATAGTCGGGGATGGTATTATTTTCAGGTGTCTTACCCAGCGTATTGGGCACTAAAAACAGTGTTCCCCGTTGATTGTTAGGCATTTTGGGCATAATCAATCAGTCTATACGTTCAAATTCAAGCTCGTCCTCCTCCGGATCACTTTTAAGCTTTCGGTGAGCATAGCGGTGGGCTGAGATAGCTATACCAAGTCCTATAATTAGCGCAAGGCCGGCCATGGCCATATTGGTCCAAACCAGGCTTTTTTGTGTTTTATAAGCAGGTAAAAGCACTACTTCTTCAAAATTATCCGGTTCATAGCGGATAGGAACTACGCGTATTTTCTGGATATCACCAGCCATTTCTACCGGTATTGACATCTGCTTCTTTATCATACTATCATTCTTATCTTTAAACCGAATAGCTATACTGCTGCTGGTTTGTGCAGCAATGCGCTTAAACTCAAAATCCGTCAGCTCTGCGGTATAGCTCGTCCCGTTTTTATATGTATTTTGGATGCTGTAGTAAACCATGGTTTGGTGTAACCCAAGAGCAAGAAAAGCAGCGGGCAACAGCCAGGTGAGGTAGATAAATTTATAACGATTCATAAGTGTTGTTTGTGCGGTTAACTTCCCGTGTTGTAGATTCTCGCAGTGCAGGATCCCAAATGAGACGCTGCTGGTAATCCTGATGCATTCCACTACTACTCATATGGAACCAAAAGGCAACCTGAAGGGAATCAAAGAATATAGCCTGTCCAAAGGGCTCATGGGTGTAGATAGAACGTCCGTAATCAATACCGTTGGTGAGTCCCAGCCGATTGTCATATAAGGCGCCATATGATGCCAGATTTCGTTCTAATCGTTGTCGTTTGTAGGGCCAGTCCATAAGATCTTTGATACGCTGAGACGCCTTCGGAGAGATCAGTGAATCCTGCTGAAGCCGGATCATCAGATCCGAAAGTTCGTGGGCCGTTGTTTGAGGAAATAATGACAGCGCGTCGCGCCTTTTGGTAAACTCCATGGGCCATCCCTTTGTGTCACTAAACGATTGTACAACCTTTGCCCGGTATGCAGCATCATTAATAAAGTGATGAGCATTTGTCAATACCTTTTTTCGGAATTCCGGTTCTGAAAGTTCCTGAAGCATTTTAAAATGAGAGGCAAAACTTGTGTTTATGAGCACCGGGTTTAATGTAATATATAGTCCGAAAAAGGGAAGCGGTTGGTCGGTATGTTTAATAGAAAGCAGCTGATAAGTCTGTTGAATTTTAGCCCGGCCAAGTTTGTAGTACAAAAAATCACTTATGGCAAGATCATTGTAAATGATCATATTTTGTATGAGCGTATGGAGCGGAACCTTATGATTCCCCAGATAATCATCGCTGCTTTTCATCGCATTTTTAGCCTCGCTGTGATTAGAAGAATTGGTATAGGGAAGCTGATAACGATCGGTTTTTTCAAATGAAATGGGTTGATTGGGATCCAGGGAATCACTTTCCACGAGGCGCGCATAGGTTGCGATCAGAAAAAAGTTTGAAAGTGTGCCCATGGTGTGCGGCTTATCAGCACCGTAATATATGGTCGTATCCGGATTAGTACCGGACCGTGAGACCAGTGAAACGCGCTTGGGATTAGCGCCTATATACTCAGTCAGCCCTTTTAAAGACGACGTTTGGGGAATCCAATTCTGTCCTTCCTTCAGGTCATCGCTGTTTTTAGATAAGGTTACCAGAGCATCAAGATTAAGGCCAAAGACTATAAAAAAAACTAAGGCCAGAACTCCTACAGTGACCCCGAGGAATTTTAAAGCTCGCATACAGCTGAATGGAAGAATTAATATTTAACTGAAGAGCTGAATATAGGGAATATAGCAACTTAAATCAGATCATATCGCCTTCTCATACGGTCCTTTAAACCATTGAGTGATATATTAGAATTATATGTTGCGCTTTGAAAGGGAGGGGCTTAGGTAATTTTTAATAAAGATATGATATTAGCATAAAATATGCGTCTTAGCTCTTTAGGCTGGTATAATTCTGTATTATGAGCACTCGACTTCTTTATTCCAAATCCGGGCTTTGGCAAAATCCTTCCGGTTAATAGTTTCCATTTAAGACACGATTTATAATTTATTTTTTACTCCTATTCACTTCCCAGCTCGCCTTTGTGATTAGGGCACGCACTAATAGGGCTGTGATTTTTTAAGATGGTTTTGAAAAACCTACAACCTCATCCTGAATATGATTAAGGATCCCGGATTAATAGCCTTCACCCCATTTAAATTCCGTAATGTGCCCAGTCGTCGGCGGATCAATTCCGGAAAAACAGTTGCTATAAAGGCTTTTGGGATGGCCCCTTCGGGCTTTTTGAAGGGATTAAATATACGGCTTGCTAAGAGCAATTTTTCTCTGTCTTTTGCAGCTTATAAAAAGAGGGTCAACTTCAATAATTAAATCTATTTTCATAGAACTGTTTATGTTCTGGAGTTCTAAATACAGGCTTCTAATTTTCTCGTAGTTGGCCGGGCATTTAGCTGCACTACAGCAAGTATGAAAAAGGTAATAGATCTACTACTTTCATATCAGGTTTAGTTTTTGTTGTACAAACCCATTTATTGCCAGCCCGATTTTTTTACCGTTATTAATTCGAATTCTTTTGTTAAGAATTTGATTAGCCGGGAGTCCCTTTATTTTTCTAAATAAGGAACGATAGGTAATATAGGCCAGATAAACGCCGCATTGGGATGCTGGCGGTAGCCTTTTAATGCCAATGAGTGCCTTATCAAAATCCTTCTCAATATCTTTTTCAATCTGTTTTTTGGCGCTGTTGGAAAAATCGTTCATATTTATATGAGGAAAATACACTCTGCCTAGCTGGCGGTAGTCTTCCCTCAAATCGCGTAAGAAGTTCACCTTTTGGAAAGCAGCTCCCAGCTTACCGGCGTAGGGTTTCAGCTCTTCGTACAATTTATCATCACTCTCAACAAAAACGTATAAGCACATCAGACCGATGACCTCAGCCGAACCATAGATGTATTTTTGATAACTTTGTGAGGTATGGTTATTTGTCTTTAGATCCATTTCCATGCTTTTAAAAAAAGCTTCCACCAGGTCGAGATCAATATTATAATGATGGACTGTTTCCTGGAAAGAGTTTAAAACAGGATTCACAGAAATGCGGTGTTCAACAGCCTCGTACGTTTGTTGTTTAAACTTTGCAAGCAGATACTTCTTATCATGTCCTTTAAAACTGTCCACAATTTCGTCGGCAAGCCTTACAAAGCCATAGATTGAATAGATGGGTTTTCGCAGTCGCTTATTTAAAAAATAGATGCCCAGTGAAAAGCTGGTGCTGTAGGTTCGGGTCATCATCTTACTAACTTTTCCGGATAATGTATCAAACAACTGCTTCATAATTTGTGCTATTTAGAGTTTGAAGTAATTGTTCGGCGGCAATCTTTCCAGAAATGATGGCCGGTGGTACGCCCGGGCCCGGAACGGTGAGCTGTCCGGCATAAAAAAGGTTACCAACCTTTTTATTCTTTAATTTTGGTTTCATAATGGCCGTCTGCATCAGGGTATTGGCAAGACCGTATGCATTGCCTTTATATGAATGATAGTCTGCTTTAAAATCGTCGATGCAGTAGCTTCTTTTATAATCTATATGGCTTTGTAAGTCTGTTTCAAGGTGTTTTTCTATTCTCTTCAGCATGAGCCGAAAATATTTTTCCCGCCGTATGGCGGTATCTTCTAAGCCGGGGGCAAGCGGCATTAACAGGAACAGATTTTCATGTCCCTCCGGAGCCACACTTTCATCGGTCTGCGATGGACTACATACATAAAATAAAGGGTTATCGGGCCATTGCGGATTTTCATAAATATCTTTTGAATGTAGTTCTAAGTCTTCATCAAAGAATAAGGTATGGTGATGTAATGAGTCGATTTTCTTTGACAAGCCAAGATAATATATTAGTCCTGAGGGGGCCAGTGTCTTTTTTTTCCAGTAGGCTTCATCATAATTCCGATATTCAGCATCAAGTAGTTTGCTTTCTACATAATGATAATCGGCGCTTGCAACCACGGCATCACAGGGTACTTTAGAATTACCAACAATAATTGACTCTGCTCGGCTATTTTTAATATTGATTTGGTCAACGGGCTCATTATAATGAAAGGTGACTCCTTCATTGAGGGCCGTTTGCTTCATCGCTTTAGCAACACTACCAAACCCGCCCTTTGGATACCAAGTCCCTAATTTTAAGCCGGCGTAGTTCATCAGACTGTATAAAGCCGGTGTTTCGCGGGGCGTGGCGCCGAGGAAAAGTACCGGAAACTCCATTAGTGCAATTAGCCTGGGATCAGAAAAGTATTTCTTCACATGTTTACTGAATGAAGAAAAAATTTGTAGCTGAAAGGCATTTTTGATAAGACTGATATCCGCAAATTCGGTAAGTGAGAACCCCGGCATGTAGGCCAGTTCTTTCATGCCCTTGTTGTACTTATATTCCGCTTTCTGCATGAATTTTGCCAACTTCTCAGCCCCTCCTTCCTCTACCGATTCAAAAAGGTGACGTAGGTTGGAGTAGCCCGAAGGAATTTCCAGCGCGTCATGGGGGAAAACCATTTCAAAGGCAGGATCGAGCAGAGTTAAGTCATAGAAATCAGATGCGGTATAGCCAAAATCATTAAAGAAATCTTCATAAATATCGGGCATCCAGTACCAGCTCGGTCCCATATCAAAAGTATATCCGGAGTCCGTTTCAAACTGACGCGCTCTTCCGCCCACCGTTCCATTTTTTTCATATACATGGACAGCATGTCCTTCGGCAGCTAAATAAGCTGCCGCGCTTAAGCCAGAAAAACCAGAGCCAATAATGCAAATCATTGATGCTATTTTTGTTTAAATATAATATATGGCCTAAATATCTCGTTTAGAAAGAGTGTTTCAAAATAACGCAATTTTAGGTAAACAGTTGGATAATACCTTATAAGGTGGGGTTGTGATCTCCGATGGGATTCAATTTATCCAAAGACATCAGCGGACGAGTTTCAGCCAGAAAACCCGCAGCGGGCGAGAAGATGGACGGTTTTTCTTGTGAGGATTCAACCCTTTTTCAGCCCCTTGCTGGTTTCCTTAGACGCCCTTTACGCTCGAGTCCACATAAAAAGCCAAACAAGACATCCCCCAATACCTGATCATTAGCATGCTATAATTATGGAAATATCCAGATCCAGATGGGGATCGGTAAGTTGGCTAAAACCCAGCTTATCGAAAAGTAAATCCGAAAAGACGTTCAATCCGTCGTAGTTGGTCAGCCGGTGGCCGCTGAGCTGCACATAAATTTGTTTTTGGGCTTTAAGTGGGTAGGGTTGATTCACTATAAGGCCTCTCCTTTTTGGTTAATTAATAGTTTAAGTGATTGTAATATAATCATTTAGGAGGCACCTTTTTAATTTTCTTGCCTCTGAATAATGTTTCTAAGATTAATCTAAAAAACCTCATAGATCATAGATAACCAAGATAATATAAAACAGTCTTTATTCTGGTATTTGTTTTGGAACTTATTGCGCTGCCTGCCAGTGCGCAGAAACATTCTGCTAAGGGGATTATGACGGCCATGCTCGGGCAGTATGAGCAGAATATGGAAGGCATCGAAAACTGCACACTTGAATATCAAAATGGAGAAGAAAATTCATACAACATTTATTATGAGCGGTTTATGAAAAACGGACATCCGGTGTATCAGATTGCAGAGATTTCGTTATCAGATAAATTACCCAAACAACAAGCTACAATAAGGAGTAATAATCATGCATTCATCCGTAAGCTTCAATTCCGTGCACTTATCACGGGAACAAAGAGCGTAGGTGGACATCAGGTCTATGTGATCACAGTCAATGATGTGAGTAACTTATCATTAAGCACCGGAGATGATATGGCTATGCAAGCTTACAGATATGTTTGGGAGGAATAGATTAAATTATGACTCGAAGTCAAGATAACAATGATAAAAACATAAAATGATTGCAAGGTTGTTTAGCTCATTATGAGGCTCATTTCTTTTCGGCCCCTGAATTCGTTATTTTATTAACATATCAATATCCTTTTATGTTAAGGCAAAAAGATGATGGTCCCTCAAAAAGAGCATAGTAAAACTGACCAAGATCACACGCTATATGTCGGTATTGGGGCCTCAGCAGGAGGAGTGGAGCCGCTCAAAACATTCATAGCGTCGCTGCCGGAGCAAACGAGCATGATATTTATTGTCATCATGCATCTTTCCCCGGAACACAGCAGCAACCTGAATGAAATACTGCAGAGTAAAACCTCCCTGAAGGTCCTGCAGGTGGAGGGTAAGACCAAACTTAAGCCCAATCACATCTATATCATTCCTCCGAATAAACGGCTTTTGGTCGGAGATAATCACCTGGAGCTGAAAGAGCACCAAAAAAGAGACCACCGGCCGCAGGTTATCGATCAGTTTTTTCGGTCGCTGGGCAACACCAAAGGCAATAAGACGGCCTCTATACTGCTGTCGGGAACGGGAAGTGATGGCACGGCGGGGATTCGAAAAATAAAGGAAAAGGGCGGGCTGATCATCGCCCAGCAGCCCGAGGAGGCCCAATATTCTGATATGCCGCAGCGTGCGATTGACAGCGGAATCGTTGAACGGGTGCTGCCGGTTAGCGAGATGGCTCAGCAGCTGATTGATTATAAGGAGGGCATGTTTAAAGGAAATATCTCTGAGGATCCCGAGTCCCTTTCCGAAGAGCAGGAGCATGCGCTTTCAGGTATATTAACGAAGTTGCGGAATGAAACCGATCATGATTTCCACCAGTACAAACAGTCGACGCTGCTGCGCCGGATTGACCGGCGGATGCATGTGCGCCGCGCAAAGACGCTTGAGGAATATCTTTCGGTGATTGAGGATGATCCGCAGGAAGTACAGGAACTTTTTAAAGATTTGCTGATCAGCGTCACCAGCTTTTTTCGCGATCCCGAAGCTTTTGAAGCGCTGAAGAGCGAAGTTATTCCCAAATTGTTTGAAGATAAGCACCGCGATGATCAGCTGCGCATTTGGGTGCCCGGCTGCGCTACCGGCGAAGAAGCCTATTCCATCGCGATGCTGCTTTATGAGTACGCTGAGGGTGGGAGCGACCTGCCTGAATTCAAGATTTTTGCCACCGATATTGATGAGCAGGCCCTCCAAGCAGCCCGCAACGGGCGTTACCCCGAATCCATCAGCTCGGATATCAGCGACCAGCGCCTGGAACGTTTTTTTATAGAGAAGGATGCGGAGTATCAGGTTAGAGATGAGCTTTCTGATATCATCCTTTTTACCAAGCATGACATGCTGATTAACCCGCCTTTTTCGGAGCTGGACCTGATTTCATGCCGCAACTTTTTGATCTATTTGCGCCGGGAACTACAGGCGGAAGTTTTTAATCTTTTCCATTATGCGCTGCGCTCGCGGGGGTTTCTCTTTTTAGGCAGTTCCGATTCCAATCTGGAGGCGAACGAGCTATTCGACCCATTTAATCAGCAGTACTGTATTTTTCGGCAGAGTTCTAAAACGCGGTCAAGGGCTCATCTGCCCGATTTTCCGCTTCGCTTCAATAAAAAGAAATTTTCGGGTTCGTACAGCGCTAAAACGACCTCTGATGATTCAGCCGATTTTAAGAAACTCTATGAAAGGCTCATACAAAGGAGCCGGACGACCACCGGCGTCGTTGTGAACAAAAATCAGGAGGTGCTGCATGCCGGTGAGGGCATCGATCAATATTTGAAATATTCCAGCGGAGAGCCCAGCAGTAATATTCTTGATATGGTGATCCCAGAAATGCGGCATACGCTGCGCAGCATCTTTTTTCAGACCCAAAAAGAGGACCAGGAGCTTCCTATCCGCAAAAATATCCGTCCGGATGATGAAAAGACCCCGCAGCTTGTGGAGCTCACGCTGCAGGATGTCATGGAGACGGATTTTCCGGATGATTTGTACTTTCTGGTATTCAAAAAAATAAGGCCCGAAAAAAGCGACATTCACAAAAAGATCGCCGTCAATGAAGCCGTTTCGGATGAAGAGGTTGAGATCATCGATGAGCTGGAAAAAGAGCTTGCCGAAGTCCGCGAAGAGCTGCAGGTGACGGTCGAAGATTATGAAACCTCTAATGAGGAGCTGCGCTCCTCGAACGAAGAACTCCAATCGATGAATGAGGAGCTGCAATCGACCACCGAGGAGCTGGAAACCAGCCAGGAAGAGTTATATTCGGTAAATGAGGAGCTTAAAACCGTCAATCAGGAGCTGGAGACGAAGATCGATGAGCTGAGCGAAGCCAATGACGATCTTAAAAACCTGATGGAAGCCACTGAAGTTGCGATCCTTTTCGTTGATTTTGATTTGCGGCTGCAGCGTTTTACTGATTCGGTCGGTTCGATATTTAATATCATTCAATCTGATGTGGGCCGGCCGCTTGACCATTTAACCAATAACTTGGTATATGATGGGGTGCTTGAAGATGTGCAGCAGGTAATTAGTGAAGGAGGTAAAGTAAAAAAAACGGTGTCTACTCAAGAGGGGCGCTGTTATATGATGCGCGTGCGAGGGTATCAAACGACGAAAGGAGAAAATGAAGGCGTGGTCATTAGCTTTGTAGATATTACCGAACTCACAGAAAGTCAACAAGAGCTTGAAAGTAAAATCCGGCAGCAAGAAGCGCTGGCTCAGTTAGGCTTGTATGCTTTGTCAGGCAAAGCATTCGAGAAGGTGGTCGAGCGGGTGATGCAGGTAATTTGCGATATCTTCGAGGCCGATTATGTGCTGCTTCTGGAATACGACCACGAAAAAAACACGCTGCATCTAAAAAAAGAAATAGGCTTTCAGTCAGGATATCCCAAGAATAAAGAGTTTGAAATAAAAGAAAAATGGGCTGCAGGCTATAGCTTTGCCAATAAGCAGTCGGTCATTGTGGAAGATTTTGATGAAGATGAGCGTTTTGACTGGCATTTTATCACGTCTGATCTGGATGTCACCAGTGGGATCAATGTGATTGTACAAGGGACCGAAGAAGCCTATGGCGTGCTGGAAATGTACACCGCTGAAAAACGACGTTTCACGGAGCGAGATGTAAGTTTCCTTCAAATCGTGACTAATCTGATCGCAGAGACCATTCATCGCAAAAAAACGGAAAAAGAGCTTGAGATAGCGAACGAAGATCTACAACAACAGGTAACCCAAAGTGAGCATCTTCAGCGCGAAATTTTGAATAATAGCCTGGCCGAACGCTGGCAATTGGGGCAGTATTTGCACGATAACCTGGGGCAGGTGCTGGCTGCGGCCAAAATAACTATAAACGATATTGAACAAAAGGCGCCTGACCAGGAGTTTACGATCGATATATCGCACCTAAAAGAGCTGATTGATAAAAGTATGGCGGACATCAGAAATTTATCGCATGACCTTATCCCGGTTGATGTAGAGGAAGAGGGCTTCGAGTATGCTCTGCGGCTGCTCATTCGCCAGTCAGAGGAGTTGCACAATATTCAATGTACCCTGGAGGCTGAAAACGTTGCTGGCGAGATTAAAAACCGGAAGGTGGCCACCCATTTATACCATATTGTTCAGGAAGCCATCAAAAATGGCGTTACGCATGGAGAAGCAGATAAATTCCGCATATATATGAGCCGGGAGGAGAAGCATCTGCGCTTTCGGATTGAAGATGATGGCATCGGGCTTTCATCCACTGGAGAGGATACAGACGGTCAAGGACTGCGTATTATAGAACACCGGGTGGATTTGATGGGAGGAAATTTCGCCATAGAAGAGATGGATGAGGAAAAGGAGGGTAGGACTTGCCTAAACATAACAATACCGCTTTCACGCTTAGCTAAAGAGAATGAGGGGGGGTAGATTGGGGAGGATGTTAACGAAGGATTGGTAGAGTCTGCGAGGCTATACGCGCAATGTTAAATCGGAACCGATCCGGCCTCCGCTCAGAATGCGGCCGCATGGTCGGGCTTGGTTTCAGGGCCGGAGGAGGGAGGCGATGGTTTGAAAAATGATTGAGCATAAATATTTTAGGAAGGTCTATATAACCCTGAGACTATTTCATAATCCTTCTTTTGTGTATATCATGAAAAGCAGTGGGTAGAGACAAATACTCGCCTGTTCGCTTTTCACGACGATTTGATCCTCCGTCCTAAACTCCTGCTTGGGACCGTACATACCGGAAGCTTCGCTTCAGGGATCCTTTGTTAGTAAGGCAAGTACCAAATGTAGCAGAGCCTCGGAGCACGTACAGCCAACCAGAGGTTGGGCATGAAATAAAGAAAACAAATAATGATGGCACATCTTTTTCAATTAACTACCGTAACAGGATAAAATCCATATGGAATTGGTCGGGGGCCCAATGTAGGCAGTCCAGTCGTTGACCTTAACTATTTATATCCTTGCGAACTTATTGGAAAAGCAAGCCAGAACAATTATGAAATATTTTGAAAAATATTCAGCTGGAAGTAGCAGTCATTTCCACTTAAAAGCAAACCCCAGGGTTATACGTTATGGTTTATAAGACTGAATATTGCAGCTAATTATTGTTGCAGTATAAGGAAACAGCATTTTTAAAACTGTGGCGTATTAAACCGGGAATTATTTTGTATACTATGAATTATGGGAAATAATAATAATTCAGAAGAGC
>Ga0079226_10002243_pt1 | contig 14882 bp, 14 predicted proteins | sample Poulit2014_FD_76345 | JGI IMG/M metagenome (GOLD analysis project Ga0079226, IMG submission 76345) | Agricultural soil microbial communities from Georgia to study Nitrogen management - Poultry litter 2014 | ecosystem: Environmental > Terrestrial > Soil > Agricultural land | place: USA: Georgia... | reverse complement strand
GCTGTCCTGATGGACCTCCACGAGGAATGGTTAAGTTCTACAAGAAAATATATTAAATTTGATCATTAGGGAATCATCGAAACATTGTATAGTACTTTTACACAAGATTACGGACTTGACTAATCCAATAATTATATTATGAACTATAATAAAAAAACATATGACTATATTTACCACATATATTGTATGTAATGTTGAATATACTAATTGGTGATTCCGTTTAACTTAGGTTAAACGTTTATATAAAGTTGAGGGGATAAAAATCCCCTCAATTCTCTTGCTAAAAAGTCGTCTCCTAATTTAAAATTATAATATATACATATGGGAGTGACGAAATGGATTATTTTACATTACTAAATAAAATAAAGAAAAATGATATAGCTCCAGTTATTTTCTTGCATGGGGAAGGTACATATTTCATTCAAAATATCAAAAAAGAACTACAGAAGCAGGTAACAGGAAATGATATGGAAAATTTGTCAGTCTACGATTTACAAGAGACACCGATCCAGGAGGTAATCACTGATACAGAAACTTACCCATTCTTTGGCGACAAAAAATTAATTATTGCAGAAAATCCAAGTTTTGTTTTAAACAAATCACCCAAATTAGCTATTGAACATCAATTAGAATCCTTACAAGAATACATATCTTCACCAGTAGATTACTCTGTGCTACTTATTATAGCTCCTTATGAGAAAATTGATCAGCGAAAAAAGGTCACTCAAATGCTAACAAAAAAATGCTTATCTATGAAATTTGAACAGATAAAAGAATGGGAACAGAAAAAATGGATTGACCAATTTTCAAAACTATATAATGTAAAAATTAATGCTGATGCTAAATCCTTTTTAAAAGAAAGTCTGCCCGTAGATCTACAAAGAATGGAAAATGAATTTATCAAATTATCACTAGCAGTGGATAAAGAAGGCACAGTTACCAAGGATCTTGCGGAGAATTTAATATCTCAGTCAATGGACAGTACAGCATTTTCATTAATTGATGCTGTCATCGAGAAAAACACAAACAATGTCTTTTCAATATTTAAAGAGTTGTCAACGATGAATGAAAGTGCGCTAGGTTTACTTGCATTATTATCCCAACAATTCAGAACGATACTCCAAGTTAAATTGTTAAAACATAAAGGCTATAATGAATTTCAAATGCAAAAGCAAATCGGTGGACACCCTTATGTAATAAAGTTAGCTTCTGAAAGGGAGAAACGATTTAATAAAAATCAATTAATTAATATAATGAATCAATTGACTGAAACCGACCACCAAATAAAGTCGGGTATGTTCGAAGAAGATCTTGCAATAGAATTACTTTTATATAATTTAGTTAAATAATATAAAAAAACCTGGATTGGACCATTGGTCTATCCAGGTTTTTTAATAAATTAAGAAATTGCCTTTATCTTTTTAGCTAATCGAGCCTTATGTCGATTACCGTTATTTTTGTGAATAATTCCTTTTTGAACTACTTTATCAATAGAACGTGCTGCTTCATTAAAGGCTTCTTTTGCTCCTTCTAAATCTTCTGCTTCAACTAAATGTTCAACTCGCTTAATTTTAGTTCTCATTGTAGATTTAAAAGATGTGTTTTGTTCTCTTTTCTTTTCATTAATTTTGATCCGCTTAATTGCAGATTTAAGGTTGGCCACTTGTTCCACCTCCTCAAAGGTTTACCAAAATCATAATCGATTTATCGTATCCTGTAATATTTTATCAGACAGTTTGGGGTTAGACAACTTTTTCATTAAAATTAATACATTTATTTTGTAAGTTAGTTAAAAATATAGGGGAAGAAGAAAAAAAGGAGCCTAATTTATGAAGGATAAATACATTTTTGATGTTAGAACAGATTTAGCAGTTGAAGCTCGGGATATGTATGTAGAAAAGGAGTCTACAGATGAGGTAGAAGGAGTTTCTATTAAAGAAAGAAAGATAAATAATATAAAAGTCACTTATGTGAATATCGATGACAAGGGAGAAGAAAAGATTGGTAAGAAAAACGGAAGATATGTAACTATTTATACAGATGCGATTAAGCGGCAAGACACAAAGTCCGAAGAAGAAACTGCCAAGGTCTTATCTGAAGAATTGAGGAGTTTACTTAAGGAGAACAAAATCAAAAAAGATGATGTAGGGTTAATTGTTGGTTTAGGAAATAAGAATATAACCCCAGATGCCCTTGGACCTTTGACAACAGAAAAGGTATTAGTAACCAGTCATCTTTTCTCAATGCAGTCTGAGACTGTTGAAGAAGGATACAGGTCCATAGCGTCTATAACGCCTGGAGTAATGGGGGTAACAGGTATCGAAACTAGCGAGATTGTCTTAGGAGTAATTAACCATTTTTCGCCAGACTTTGTGATTGCTGTGGATGCATTGGCATCTAGGTCAATCGAACGGCTTAATACAACCATCCAATTATCAGATACAGGTATACATCCTGGTTCTGGCGTAGGGAATAAAAGAAAGGAATTAAGTAAGCAAACTTTAGGTATTCCAGTAATAGCAATTGGCGTCCCAACAGTTGTGGATGCAGTAACTATTACTAGTGATACCATAGATTTTTTATTAAAACACTTAGGCAAAGAATATAAAGAAAAAGACAAATCCTATCAATCCCTACTGCCAGGTAGCTTTGATTTTGGAAAGAAAAAATTAACAGAAGACGATTTACCTAATGAAAAACAAAGACAGATCTTTTTAGGTGTGGTGGGAACACTATCAGAAGAGGAAAAACGTTCTTTGATTACCTCTGTTCTGTCTCCTATGGGGCAAAATTATATTGTTACACCAAAAGAAGTGGATGCCTTCATGCTAAATATGGGACATTTATTAGCAGCAGGAATTAACTCAGCTGTACATGAGAATGTAACGAATGATGGTATGTTTTCATATACAAAATAAATATAACCTATATTTGTATAAAATTCATATTGTGACATAGATTTTAATAGGATTACAATATGAGGGGTGAATTTATGAATAGGGGAAGAAGGAATTACTTATCCACAATCATGAAATATAAGAAAAGATTGTTTTATTATCTTAGTAGTATCCTAGTTTTGTTTTTTATAATAAGTATATTGACAAGCATTAAACCGAGCTATCGCATTTCATCACAATTTATTGCAGATATGACAAAAGAAATCGATAGCTCTACTTTTTTATATATTATGGGAGCGGAATCTAATATATTTAAAAAGGCCTTGCCCGAGGATAAAAAATTCAACAAGTTATCTAATGTAATGTTCCATGTGGTCACAAATGTGAAACCTGATGATATTCGAAGTCTGCTTGGTCAAGAATTACCTGGACTATTCCCTAAGACGAACATGTTCATCGTTAAAGGTAGTGAAACAGATTATACGAATTTCTCTTTTGAATCTTCACCTCCAGTTAAGCAAATACTAGAGGAAAGAGAAGCTATATATGATGAGGAAAAAGAAGTGCAAGAAGAAAAAGAGATAATTCATACAACTGGGGATCGAAAGGTTGTTTTTATTTATAATTCCCATAACAGAGAATCCTTTTTACCTCATTTACCTGAGGTTACAGACCCAAACTTGGCCCATCATAGAAAGGTCAATATCACAAAAGTAAGTGATTACCTTGCTAAATCCCTTGAACAAAGAGGTATTGGTACGGAGGTTGATAAAACTGACCATATGCAGGTTCTCGATAAAAATAACTGGACCTACGGACAATCCTATCGCGCATCGAGAGAGGTGATTCAAGAGGTCTTATCAACTAATAAAGATGTACAATATATGTTTGATTTACATCGAGATGCACTACCGAGAGACAGAACAACAATTACTATAGATGATCAATCTTATGGACAAATTTTAATTGTAATAGGAGAAGAACATGAAAGTTATGAAACGAATCTTTCCCTTGCTAGGGAGATTCATCAACGTATTGAAGAAGAATATCCAGGCTTAAGTAAAGGTGTTTTAACTAAAAAAGGACCTGGGAATAATGGAATTTACAATCAAGACATGTTAGATACAGCCTTATTATTTGAGATAGGAGGTTATGGGAATACTCTAGAAGAGCTATTTAGAACGGCAGATGTTCTAGCGGATATATTTAGTGAATACTACTGGCAGGCTGAGAAAGTATTTTTAGAAGAATAGAGGGAGAGTATGCGGTCTTTTATTTTTATAGGTTTTATAATTGCTGTATTTTTAGCAGGTGTTCTCTTTGCAAAAACTAGTAATTCTATTTTGTTTACTAATGGAAAGTCTTTATTTTGGAGTGAAGATTATTCTTTCGCAGAAGATCATGAACAAGAAGTTTCTCTGGACGGGATACCTGATGAGCATAATGGTTTTTTTTTACAAGGTGTAGCTTCTAAGCTAGAAGATATTACCAACAGTATTTTCAATTCAATGATTCATATCTTATATGAATTTTCTCGTATGTTTTACACAAACATAGTATGAAAACATATCTCTGTAATGATGTCGAAATGAAGTTTAATTGAAAGTAGACTATGGTATTGCTATAATCATTCTAGGAATGTCAGACTTTTAAAAGTCGAGTAGGAGTGGACGTCATTATGGAAAATAAAAATATAAGGAACTTTTCAATAATTGCTCATATCGATCACGGAAAATCAACTTTAGCTGATCGTATATTAGAAAATACAAATGCCTTATCTGAAAGAGAAATGCAAGATCGAATTTTAGATGGAATGGATTTAGAAAAAGAACGGGGAATAACAATAAAATTAAATGCCGTACGTTTAAATTATGATAGTAAAGATGGAGAAGAATATACTTTTCACTTAATCGATACTCCAGGACACGTTGATTTTACTTATGAGGTCTCAAGAAGTTTGGCTGCTTGTGATGGAGCTATATTAGTTGTTGATGCTGCCCAAGGAATTGAAGCCCAAACTTTAGCTAATGTGTATTTAGCGATGGATAATGATTTAGAAATCATACCTGTTATTAACAAGATAGATTTACCTAACGCAGATACAGAAAGAGTAACCCAGGAATTAGTTGACGTAATTGGTATAAATCCTGATGATGTTATATTAGCTTCTGCAAAGGATAATATAGGTATTGAAGACATTTTAGAAAGAATCGTTGAGGCAATTCCACCACCGGAAGGAAAAGAAAACAATCCTTTACAAGCTTTGATCTTTGACTCTTTATATGATTCTTATCGTGGAGTTGTAGCCTATGTTTCTATTCAAGAAGGAACAATAAAGATAGGCGATAAAATTAAAATGATGGCAACAGAAAAGGAATATGAAGTGAATGAGGTTGGTGTCTTTACCCCTGCAGCTAAAGAGTTAAAACAGCTTTCAGTAGGTGATGTTGGTTATATTACTGCCGCCATTAAAAATGTTGCAGATACACGGGTGGGAGATACAATTACCCACGTAGACCGACCAGCTGAACAGCCTTTACCAGGTTATCGACGTTTAAATTCAATGGTATTTTGTGGACTGTATCCAGTTAACTCAGACGATTATAATGCATTAAGAGATGCTTTAGAAAGACTAGAATTAAATGATTCCGCTTTAGAATATGAAGCAGAAACATCCCAAGCCTTAGGTTTTGGTTTCCGTTGTGGATTTCTAGGTTTACTGCATATGGAAATCATCCAAGAAAGAATTGAACGTGAATTTAATATCGACTTAATAACTACTGCTCCAAGCGTTATTTATGAAATTGAAAAAACTGATGGAGAAATTGTTCGAATAGATAACCCATCCTTTATGCCAAGAGTAGAGGTTATTGAAGAGGTAAGGGAGCCTTATGTAAAGGCAACAATAATGGTACCCAATGATTATGTTGGTCCGGTAATGGAGTTATCCCAAAGGAAACGTGGTCAATTCATTGATATGGTTTATTTAGACGACATTCGAGTGAATGTAATTTATGAATTACCCTTATCTGAAATTGTTTATGATTTTTTCGATCAGTTAAAATCTCACACAAAGGGTTATGCTTCTTTTGATTATGAAATGATTGGATATCAGCCAAGTGATTTAGTGAAAATGGATATTCTATTAAACCATGAATCAATCGATGCCTTATCTGTAATAGTGCACCGAGAATTTTCTCAGGATCGAGGAAGACAAATCGTGGAGAAATTAAGAGAACTTATCCCAAGACAGCAATTTGAAGTTCCTGTACAAGCAGCAATAGGTAACAGTATCATAGCTAGAACTAACATACGAGCTGTTCGAAAGGATGTAACGGCAAAACTCTATGGAGGAGACGTTACAAGAAAAAGAAAGTTATTAGAAAAGCAAAAAGAAGGTAAGAAAAGGATGAAGATGGTAGGAGCTGTCGAAGTTCCCCAGGAAGCTTTCATGGCGATTCTAACATTAGATGATTAAAATATTAAAGGCTTTTCTAGCATAATCTAGAAAAGCTTTTTTAATGGGATTATATATTTAAAAGTTTCAACATCAACTAAATTGACAAAGAAAAAAGGATTTGGTAAATTTATTATTAGTGTTAGCACTCGAAAGTGATGAGTGCTAATCTTGGGGGTGACATCATGTTAACGGAGAGAGAATTATTAATATTTCAAACGATTCTAGAAGACTTTACCCAAACTGCTCAGCCCGTTGCGTCGCGGACAATTTCTGAAAAGGATCAAATTGATTATAGTGCTGCTACAATTCGAAATATTATGGCAGACCTAGAACATATGGGTTTTCTCGAAAAAACCCATACATCTTCAGGAAGGGTTCCGTCAGAAAAGGGGTATCGTTACTATGTTGATCACTTAGTATTGCCGGGAAGTTATGATAAAGCAAACCTCTTAAGAGACATTATAAAAGAAGAAGTTATTGAGTTTGAAAAGATTATCGAAGTTTCAGCTGAGGTATTATCAGACTTAACGAATTGTACGTCCATTATTTTAGGGCCAGAAATATTTGATACTAAGTTAAGGCAAATTCAAATTGTAAAGCTGACATCACGGACAGCAATTGCAATATTAATTACAGATACAGGTCATGTAGAGCACCAATCCTTTACGATTCCAAAAGGAGTAAAATTAGGAGATTTGGAAAAGCTTGTAAATATATTGAACGACAGATTGACTAACGTACCCATGCATGAAATACCTGGAAAGTTATCTGTAGAAATAAGTTCTCTTATAAAAAAATACATGGAAAACTATGATTCAACCATGGATTTTTTAAATTCTATATTTCATCATGAACCTGCCACAAACATGTATATCAGTGGAAAGACGAATATTCTCAATCAGCCAGAATTCAATGATGTAAAGAAAATACATTCTTTTTATTCGTTAATTGAAAATCAAGATATAATTTTAGAATTACTTCAACCAACTGGCAAAGAGATAACAGTCTCCATAGGTAGAGAGAATGATTTGGATTTAATTAAGGATTTAAGTCTGATAACAACAAATTATAAATTAAGTGACGAACAGATAGGAACAATTGCTTTAATAGGGCCGACTCGAATGGAGTATAAGCGTGTTATTAACATTTTAAGATCATTATCAAACGAAATAACAAGTACTTTTTATGATTTTTATAAACGTTAATGATGAGAGAATCGCCTAGGTTTAAATTAATAGCAATTCATGCTATAGTCGTACATGGTAATTTATTTTAGGAGGTACGTTTTATGGGAGAAAGTAAGCAGGATAAAACCAAAGAAGCGGAAGAGGAGATTCTAGAACAAGCTGAAGATCTAATTCTAGATGAAGGGGAAGAGACCCTGTCCGAGGAATCTGATCAAAATGATGAAGAGGATACGATAGCTAAATTACAAGATGAAAATAAAGAACAACTTGAACGTATGCTCCGTATTCAAGCAGAGTTTGATAACTATAAGCGAAGAACACAACAAGAAAGAGCAAATGAAAGAAAGTATCAAGTTCAAAAGCTTGCTGAGGAATTATTACCAGTTCTTGATAACTTCGAAAGAGCCCTTCAAGTAGAGGTCAATGAAGAATCTAAAGGAATTTATGAAGGAATTCAAATGGTTTATAAGCAATTTTTAGAAGCATTAAAATCCCAAGGTGTTGAAGCAATTGATGTGGAAAAGGAGCAATTTGACCCTAATTTACATCATGCGGTTATGCAGGTAGAGGATGACCAATATCAACCCAATGAGATTGTAGAGGAACTACAAAAGGGATATATGTTAAATGACCGAGTATTACGACCATCAATGGTTAAAGTTAATAAATAGATTAGATAGTTAGTAGGAGGATATAAGTAATGAGTAAAATTATTGGTATTGATTTAGGAACAACAAATTCATGTGTATCAGTTATGGAAGGTGGAGAACCAGTAGTTATCCCTAACCCTGAAGGAAACAGAACAACTCCTTCGGTCGTTTCATTTAAAGATGGTGAGAGACAGGTAGGAGAAGTTGCTAAGAGACAAGCAATTACAAACCCAAATACAATTCAATCTGTAAAGCGCCATATGGGAACAGATTTCAAAGAAACAATTGAGGATAAAGAGTATACTCCACAAGAAGTTTCGGCGATTATTTTACAACACTTAAAATCTTATGCAGAAGATTATATTGGAGAAAAAGTAACTAAGGCTGTTATTACTGTACCTGCATACTTTAACGATGCAGAAAGACAGGCAACAAGGGATGCAGGAATAATTGCGGGACTTGAAGTAGAAAGAATTATTAATGAACCAACAGCAGCCGCTTTAGCCTATGGTTTAGATAACGGTGAGCAAGATCAAACAATCTTAGTTTACGACCTAGGTGGAGGTACCTTCGACGTATCCATTTTAGACATTGGAGAAGGGACCTTTGAGGTTATCTCAACAGCTGGTAATAATAAACTAGGTGGAGATGACTTTGATGATTTAATTATCGATTATATGGTTGAAGAATTTAGAAAGGAAAATGGTGTAGATTTATCTAAAGATAGTATGGCAACACAGCGATTAAAAGACGCCGCTGAAAAAGCTAAAAAAGATCTTTCAGGTGTTTCACAAACACAAATCTCATTACCATTTATTACGGCGGGAGATGCAGGTCCATTACATTTAGAAATGACATTAACTCGAGCAAAGTTTGAAGAGTTAACATCTAGCTTAGTTGAAGAAACAATGAAACCTGTGCGTCAAGCCTTATCTGATTCTGGATTATCTGCAAACGAATTAGATAAAATTCTTCTCGTTGGTGGTTCAACAAGAATCCCAGCAGTACAAGAAGCTATTAAACGTGAACTTGGAAAAGATCCATCCCGAGGAGTGAACCCGGATGAAGTTGTAGCTTTAGGAGCTGCTATCCAGGGTGGGGTACTTCAAGGAGACGTAAAAGACGTATTATTACTTGATGTAACTCCTTTATCCCTAGGTATCGAAACCATGGGTTCAGTAACAACAAAACTTATTGAAAGAAATACAACGATTCCAACAAGTGAATCCCAAGTTTTCTCAACAGCGGCAGATAACCAAACAGCTGTAGATATCCATGTACTTCAAGGGGAACGAGAGATGGCAGCTGATAATAAAACATTAGGACGATTCCAATTAACAGATATACCACCAGCACCAAGAGGCATCCCGCAAATTGAAGTTACATTTGATATTGATGCTAACGGTATTGTTAACGTAAGAGCAAAAGATCTCGGTACAAATAAAGAACAATCTATAACCATTCAGTCATCATCCGGTCTATCAGATGAAGAAATAGACAAAATGGTAAAAGAAGCTGAGGATAATGCTGAAGAAGATAAAAAACGTAGAGAAGAAATCGACTTAAGAAACGAAGCTGATCAGTTAATCTTTACAACCGAGAAAACAATTAAAGATTTAGGCGATAAAGTGTCGGACGCAGAAAAAGAAGAAGCAGAAAAAGCAAAAGAAAATTTACAAAAAGCACTAGAAGGCGAGAGCACAGAAGAAATTACTTCAGCAAAAGAAGAACTAGAGGAAAAAGTACAGCAATTGTCTGTGAAGCTTTATGAACAAATGCAACAAGAAGCTGGGGCAGATGGCGGCGCAGAGGAAAACTCTGATAATGACGATGTAGTAGATGCAGATTTTGAGGAAGTCGACGACGAAGAAGACAAATAATTAACCTTTAAAAGTCAAAGTCAGGATTGATTCTTGACTTTGACTTTTTTAATAAAAGCTTCAAATAAAACTGTATAAGATTAAAAAGTAATGATAATATAGAGAGTGGATTTGTCGTTTAGGAGGGTTTAAAAATTGAGTAAGCGCGATTACTATGATGTATTAGGCGTTAGTGAAGACGCAAGCAAGCAAGATATTCGTCGTGCCTATAGATCTTTAGCAAGAAAGTATCACCCGGATATAAATAAAGAAGAAGATGCACAAGAAAAATTTATTGAAGTAAAAGAAGCTTATGAAGTATTAAGTGATGATCAAAAACGAGCACAGTATGATCAATTTGGTCATGCAGGAGCTTCTGGGCAAGGATTTTCAGGCTTTGGAGGCCAGGATTTCTCCGGTGGTTTTGGAGATATATTTGATATGTTCTTTGGTGGTGGTGGTGGAAGGCAAGATCCAAATGCACCAAGACAAGGAGCAGATTTACAATATACAATGACCCTAGAATTTGAAGAAGCTATTTTTGGTAAGGAGACAGAGGTGACTCTTCCGAAAGAAGAAACATGTAGTACATGTAAAGGGTCAGGAGCGAAACCTGGAACAAAGGTAAATACATGTTCTCACTGTCAGGGAACGGGACAATTAAACGTTGAACAATCTACACCCTTCGGTAAAATTGTGAACCGTAGAGTGTGTAATCACTGTAGTGGTACAGGGAAGATCATTCCTGAAAAATGTTCAACATGCCGTGGTTCGGGTCAAGAAAAAATTCACACTAAGGTTAAAGTGTCTATTCCAGCAGGGATTGATCAAGGTCAAAGAATTCGCATATCCGGAGAAGGTGAATCGGGTATCAATGGAGGACCAGCAGGTGATTTATATATTGTAGTTAATATTAAACCTCATGAATACTTTGAGCGGGAAGGCGACAATATTTACAGTGAATTACCATTAACCTTTGCACAAGCAGCTTTGGGGGATGAAGTGGAAGTCCCTACAGTTCATGGTAATGTGAAATTAAAAATTCCAGCAGGTACACAGTCTGGCAAAGTATTTAGATTGCGGAGCAAAGGTGTTCCAAATGTTAGAGGGTATGGTCAGGGAGATCAACATGTACATGTTAAAGTAGTTACACCTACAAGTTTAACGAAAGAACAAAAGGATTTACTAAGACAGTTCAACGAGATGGGTGGGCATGACGCTTTAGATGAGCAAGGCGACTCTTTGTTTCAACGATTTAAAAAAGCTTTTAAAGGTGATTAATAAAGGTGCAAAGGAAGTCGTTTAATATGCTATGGAAAGAAATCAAAATTCATTCTACCTACAGTGCATTAGAAGCTATATCCAATATTCTACAAGATTTTAATATAAGTGGAATTGCCATTAAGGAACCCATCACAGAAGAGTTAGATAATGATAAGTTGTATGAATTGAATTCAGCAGATTATCCAGAACATGGTGTTTACATTACTTTTTACATGCCAAGTGATGAAGATACTGAAATTACTTTTGGAAAGATAGTAACTAAAATCAAGAAACTATCATCTTTTGGGATAGATTTAAGCACTTTTACCTACACAATTACTGAGATCAAAGAAGAAGATTGGGAAAATGAGTGGAAAAATTATTACCATTCTGTTAAAGTTACTGACAGGATTACGATAATTCCAGAATGGGAAGAATACGATAGGACCAGAGCAGATTCGGTTAATATAATCCTGGATCCAGGAATGGCTTTTGGAACGGGAACACACCCATCAACTAAGCTTAGTTTAATGGGATTAGAGAAATATTTATGCCCAGATGCAAAAGTGATAGATGTAGGATGTGGCTCTGGAATTTTAAGTATAGCCTCTGCTAAACTAGGTGCTAAATCAGTTTTAAGTTTAGACCTTGATCAACTAGCCATAAAGAGTACAAATTATAATGCTAGTCTAAATGATATCGAGGAAAAATTGACAATACGCCAAAATGATCTTCTTGATGGTATCGAAGAACAAGTGGATCTTATTGTTGCAAATATATTAGCAAATATTATTATTTTATTTCCAAAAGAAGCTTATGATAATTTAATTGATGGTGGTGTATTTATAACTTCGGGAATAATAAAAGACAAACAAAAAATTGTAGAAAATCATTTAATAGAAGCAGGTTTTACTATCCAGGAAGTTAATACTATAGATCACTGGGTAAGTATTATAGCTAAAAAACAAATCATATAAATGGGATGTGAATAAGTATGAATTTAGCAAAATATATTGATCATACCTTACTAAAACCAGAAGCACAAACTGATGAGATTGATCAAATTATTACTGAAGCAAAAGAATACAATTTTGCTTCAGTATGTGTGAATCCTCACTGGGTTAAGTACTGTGCTAATCAGTTAAAGAGTAGTGAGGTAAAAGTATGTACTGTAATCGGTTTTCCACTTGGGGCATCGACCACTAATGTTAAAGTGTTAGAGGCAAAAGATGCCATTGAAAATGGTGCTACAGAAATAGACCTTGTGATTAACATAGGTGAATTAAAAAATGGAAATAATGAGTATGTAAAAAATGATATTGAACAAATTGTTAAAGTAGCTGGCAATGATATTCTTACAAAAGTTATTATAGAAACGAGTTTATTAACAGAAGAAGAAAAGGTTACAGCTTGTAAACTAGCAAAAGAAGCTGGGGCTGACTATGTAAAAACATCTACAGGATTTTCTACTGGAGGAGCTACATTAGAAGATATTGAGCTTATGCGAGAAACTGTTGGTAAAAATATAGGAGTCAAAGCTTCGGGTGGTGTAAGGGATAAAGCTACTGCCTTAGCCATGATTGACGCTGGTGCAACTAGAATTGGTGCTAGTGCTGGAGTCAAAATTATGAATGAATAGTATAATAGAGTTTGACCGAAGTATTGTACTGTACTATAATGTATTATGATTTGTATTTTATCTTAAGTAATTTTTTATACTCCAGAAGGAGGGGAATTATTGTGTCTAATGGTACTAGAGTTCGTAATAACGAATCAATAGAAGATGCTCTTCGCCGCTTTAGACGTAATGTATCGAAAAGTGGTACATTAGCTGAATATCGAAAGCGTGAGTATTATGAAAAGCCAAGTGTACGTAGAAAAAAGAAATCAGAGGCTGCTAGGAAGAGAAAACATCGATAATCTTAAATAAAATGTCAGGATTAACTATGTCATATATGTTTATTAAAGAGCTTCTGTAGATCCTTGCTATTTAATTGTTAGCAAGGATCTTTTTATATTTAGTGAAACTTTTTTGCCTGTAATCACGTACATATATTAAGATGAAAAAAGGTGGTGGTTTCATGTGATTAAAAAATTCAGAATAATTATGTTAAGTTTTATTGTAGTTAGCTTAATTATACTTAGTATCCCATCTATCTTGATGGCAAATTCAGAAGATGGGAAAGGGCAGTTAGTTTATATTATTCCAGTTAAGTATGAAGTTGAGCGAGGTTTAGAAGCTTTTATCGACCGCTCCATCAAGGAGGCGGAATCGGAATTTGCAGATCATATTATTTTTGAAATCGATACTCCGGGTGGACGGGTTGATTCAGCAAGTAATATTGCAACACTTATTCAAGATATTGATGTACCAACAACTTCATATATCGTAAATCAAGCATTATCAGCTGGTTCATATATCGCCTTAAATACAGACCATATTTTTATGAGGTCCCATGCGACAATGGGTTCAAGTAAGGTTATTGAAAGTGATGGGTCTGCTGCAGATTTAAAAGCACAATCCGCTTGGATAAAAGCAATGATTACTGCTGCAGAGTCTAAGGATAGAGATCCAATTTATGCAGAGGCAATGGTTGATGAGGATATAAGTCTTCCAGAATATGGAGCTCCAGAAGGAAAGCTATTAACCCTCAGTCCCAAGGAAGCAAAAGAAATAGGCTATGCTGATGATATTGTTAATAATCGAGAAGATGCCTTATATAAATTAGGATTATCGGAAGCAAAAATTAAAGTAATGGAAACAACCTTTTCTGAAGAAATTGCACGCTTTATAACAAGTCCAATCGTTATACCTATTTTACTATCTATTGCAAGTCTAGGTTTGGTATTAGAATTATACTCTCCAGGCTTTGGTGTCCCAGGTTCAATGGGCCTACTAGCTTTAGGACTGTTTTTCTACGGTCATCTTATAGCTGGTTTAGCAGGAATGGAAGCTTTATTGTTACTATTTGTTGGATTAGGACTAATAGTAGCGGAATTTTTCTTTACCAGTGGTATATTTGGTGTTCTAGGTGGAGGTGCCGTCTTGGGATCCCTTTATTTAGCGGGATATGATTTCAAGGTTATGTCTTATAGCATTATGATTTCATTCCTCTTATCGATTGTAGTCGCAATTATTCTTTTCAGATCAATTGGCTTACAAAAGGGGCCCTTTAAACGCCTGGTGCTAGAAGATCGAACGACATCTGAGTTAGGTTATGTATCTAACGTGAGCCGTTTGGAATTAATTGGATTAGAAGGCATAACGCTGACCCAATTAAGGCCAGCAGGTACAGCTAGTATCAATGATGAACGAATTGACGTTGTTTCAGAAAGTAACTTTGTTGAAAAAAATAAAAAAGTTAAAGTCGTAAAAGTAGAGGGAATCAGGGTTGTTGTAAGAGAAATAACATAGAAGATTAATTTAATATATATAATCTTTATGTATTAAATTAGAAAAAAGTTGAATATATTAATCAAAATGTGAGAGAATTAATTTAATCTAATATTTTAGGAGGAATTTACATGCCAGCAGAGGTTATTTCAATTGTTATAATTGCAGTTAT
>Ga0079226_10002242_pt1 | contig 14883 bp, 14 predicted proteins | sample Poulit2014_FD_76345 | JGI IMG/M metagenome (GOLD analysis project Ga0079226, IMG submission 76345) | Agricultural soil microbial communities from Georgia to study Nitrogen management - Poultry litter 2014 | ecosystem: Environmental > Terrestrial > Soil > Agricultural land | place: USA: Georgia... | reverse complement strand
GAGGATTCAAAAGTGATAAATGATATTCTTGGTCAATTGGAAGATGATTCAAATCTGGATGATAATCATAATGAGAAAACATCATCAATGATTGTTGCATTCGATAATATTGAAAAACTCTTAATTTTAGTTACTGATTTAGATGATGAATTTATTGATTCAGTATTATACCATCAGAATTCAATCTATTATCTATATCTTGAATTTGAAGACTTATATCGTACCACTGAAGTATATCGTAAATTATTATTTGCGAAAGTAAAAGAATATGGAGAAGAGAGTCCGGTATCAGTCGATGTGCTTGAGGAACATGCCGATGTCATTATTGAAGAGAATGCTTTAAGTGTTTTAAAAACACATTTTTAATTGAAGACTATGAAAAAGAACTTGGTGAGAGCTGAGTTCTTTTTTTATATTTATTTTTAAAAATAAATAATGTAAAACAATTAATTCGTATACTGTAGGGGAGGGATACTCATGTTAATTGCTTATGATCAATATAATCAATTGAAAAATGCTTCACTAGAAAAAAAGAATTCAGAAAATTGCTACTTTTGTCCAAGTTGTAAAGAAAAAGTCTTTTTAAAACAAGGCACTAAAAATATGCCTCATTTTTCTCACTACAAAAATAGTGAATGTCAATCTTTTTCTGAAGGTGAGACCGAAGAGCATATAAGGGGCAAATATTTCTTATATCACTTTTTAAAGCCCCATGTGGAATCGATTGAAATGGAACCTTATATCAAGACATTGAAACAACGGCCAGATTTGCTAATCACGAAAAATAAGCAAAAAATAGCGATTGAGTTTCAATGTAGTTCAATTTCTGTAAAAGATGTTCTGAAAAGATCCAAAGGGTACAAAAAAGCAGATATCATTGTATTGTGGATTATTGGATCACCTTTAATCTTAAACACACGACTTACTCAGCTTCATCGTGCAATGATGAATCAATATGTTTTAACGACTCCCAATTTACTATATTTAGATATAATTAATAAGCAGTTAATTATTCATCATCATTTTCACTACCTTGACAGATTAAAGTGGTCCACATCATATCTCACGCGTTTCGTTACAATGAAAGACCTTCCGGAACCTTACAACATTCAACTCGTTGATCAACAAATCATTACGCAAAAGGCATTTAAAGAATTAAGAAGAATGCAGTATTTTAAGACTAAGAATGCTCGGTGCTTTTTTAATAAAATGTATAATCAAGGGGATAATTTGTTTACTCTACCTTCAATGATATTCTTACCATGTGAAGGTGAATGGACGGTGATGACGCCTGGCTATGCATGGAAATATGATTTGTATCATTGGATCAATAACTTTGAACAGGACACTATCATTTCTAAAGATACAGTTCGATTATGGTTAAAAAAACAGATTGGGTCTGGTCGTATAAAACTTTATATTATGCCCAATGTTGACGCTCAATACCGAATGAGATGTTTTTCAGATTTTATGGATTTATTGGAGTCAGAAGGGGTACTTTTTCGAGTTAATGATGATAAGTGGTGTAGATGTTGATGAAAAGCGGTTTTAATCTGCTGGATTTAATGGTTTAATAGTATAGTGGAGATGATTCAGATGTTTACAAAATATTTATTTATATTAGGAGCCACCATGTCTCTATATGCGTGTGGATCTCCAAAAGAAGAACAATTAAATAATCAATTAGAAAATAAAGAAACTGTTCAAAATACTGATGACTGCTCATCAGTAGAGAATCAGAATAAAGCAAATAATATAGAAGTTAATACAAATGAATCAAATTCATTAACTGTATTAACTAATAAAAATCATGCTTTAGATAAAAATTATATTCCAAGTGATCTCGTAACGATCGATGTATCGTACGTTATCGAAAATCCAGAAGTTAGACAATTAAGACAAGAAGCTTCAGAGCAGTTATCCAACATGTTTGAAGCAGCACTATCTGAAGGTATGGAATTAAAGGCAAGGTCAGGGTATCGTTCTTACTTAACGCAAGAAAATCTTTATTCGAATTATGTTAGTACGCATGATCAAGAGACAGCAGACCGTTTTAGTGCTCGTCCAGGAACTAGTGAACACCAGACCGGTTTAGCAATGGATATCACTGCCGAGAGCGTGAACAATGAGCTGACAGAAGAGTTTATTAATGTACCCGAAGGTAAATGGCTATCTCAGAATGCTCATCAATTTGGTTTTGTAATGCGCTATCCTGAAGGAAAAGAAGACATCACAGGTTATCAATACGAGCCATGGCACTATCGTTATTTTGGTGAAGAATTGGCGACATATTTATATGAAAACAACCTCACTTATGAAGAGTTTTTAAATAATCAAGAGGAGTTAGATGAATGAAGTCATTATTAAAGAAGCATTTAATATTAGTAACAGCTTCAATTGCTCTAGTAGGTTGTAGTCTAGAAGAAGCCCCGACTGGAAATGAAGAGTTATCTAATAGTCATAATGAAGCTACTCAAGAAATGGTGGAAGAAGGGGTTGAACAGCTTCGTGTTTCGGCCGTGGGTGATGTCATTGGTCATTCCGGTATATATAAAGCAGCCGATCCAAATCAAACAGAAGAATACAATTTTGACCAAATGTTTGATTATGTCAAACCTATTTTTGATGAGTCAGATTTAAACCTTGTTAATTTAGAAACTACTTTAAGTGCTGAATCTAGTGAGTATAGTGGTTATCCATCATTCGTCACTCCAAAAGAATTAATTGAAGGCCTTGATTATGCTGGTTTTAATGGGATTGTTACAGCAAATAATCATAGTATGGACAACTTAGTGAAAGGAGCTGTTCAGACGGTTCAGTGGATTGAAAAACAAGGCTTACCGGCTATTGGAACATCTATTGATGATGATTCAGAACGTTTTTATACTGAAACAATCAATGGTATTGACGTAGCGATAGTTGCTTTCACTTCCTTTGTTAATGGTCAAGAAACAAATTGGTTTACTAATGAAGAGATGTACCAACATATCAACTTGTTGGAAGAAGAAATCATTGAAAAAGAAATTAATGCAGTGAAAGAGACTGATCCAGATATTATTTTAGCTTATGCTCACTGGGGAGAAGAATATACTTCAGAATTATCAGAAGAACAAAAGCATTTTGCTCAAGTATTTGCGGAATTAGGCGTGGACGCAGTCATCGGCTCACACCCTCATGTCATTCAAGAAGCTGAAATGATTACATATGAGGATCATGAGATGTTTATAATTTATTCAGTTGGTAATTTCTTATCTAATCAACGCTTTGAAAGTTTAGGAGAAGCATTTAGACCGACTGAGGATGGTGTGATTGTTCACTTAGACTTTGAAAGACTGAAAGATACAGATTCCGTTGAATTAACTCATGTTTCTTTTACACCAACATGGGTTCAAAGAAATGCCATTGAAGGCGGAAGATATGAATATACTATACTACCGGCAGCAGACTCTAATGTATCAGATTTTTCAGAAGATACTCGCATTCGCATGAAGGATTCTTACGATCGAACAATGGAGCGTTTGAAGTTTTCATATTCTGAGAAAAATTAAATAGATTATGATAAAATGATAAGTACATTAGAAAGTGTTTAATCAAAGAGAGGGATTTTTAATGACATTGAATGAATTACCTAAACGTGAAGAGGTTAAAGTTGAATTAACATGGGATTTAACTCCAATTTATGAATCCGACGAAAAGTGGGAAGCAGCTTTTGACGAAGCGCAATCATCTATTAAAGAAGCTGCTTCTAAAAAAGGCACACTCGATGATGGAGCAACTTCCTTTTTAACAGCTTTAGAAACAATTCTAAATTTACATCGTAAACTAGAAAATGTTTACGTCTATGCACACTTGAAGAGTGACCAAGATACAAGTAACTCAGACTATCAAGCGCTTCAAGACCGTGCAAGAGGCTTATTAAGCCAAGCAGGAGAAGCAACATCATGGTTTCAACCTGAATTGTTAAGTGTGTCTAATGATAAAATTGAACAATATTTTAATGATGAGCCGAAGTTAGAAGTGTATCGTCATGAAATAGAAAAATCATTAGCAAATCGTGATCACGTTTTAAGTGCTGACAAAGAAGCGATGTTAGCTGCAGCAAGTGAAGTGTTATCAGGAAGTAGACAGACTTTCGCAATGCTTAATAATGCTGATATTCAGTTCCCACTTGTAAAGAATGAAAATGGCCAAGAAGTACAGCTATCACATGGTTTATATGGGCAATTAATGGAAAGTACTGACCGTAGTGTCCGTAAAGAAGCCTTTGAAAAAATGTATGATGTATATAGGAGCTTTAACAATACTTTAGCAAGCACACTGCAGAATGAAGTGAAGAAGAATAACTATCTGGCTAAAGTTCATAATTACACATCTGCTAGAGACCGTGCATTATCAAATAATCATATTCCAGAATCTGTGCACGATACTTTAATTGAAGTTGTTAATGAGAACTTACCATTGTTCCATCGTTATATGGCTTTACGTAAGAAAGTTTTAGAACTTGATGAAATGCATATGTATGATTTATATACACCAATTACAGGAGAGTCATCACTGAACTATTCTTATGAAGAAGCGATTGATGTCACATTTAAAGGGTTAGAAAAATTAGGTGATGAATACGTAAAGGTATTAGAAAAAGCTTTCAATGATCGTTGGATTGATGTTGTTGAAAATAAAGGCAAACGTAGTGGCGCTTACTCATCAGGTGGTTATGATACAAATCCTTATATTCTATTAAATTGGCATGATTCATTAAATAATTTATACACATTAGTTCATGAATTAGGTCATAGTGTTCACAGTTATTTTACTCGTTCCACTCAGCCATATGTTTATGGGGACTACTCAATTTTCTTAGCAGAAATTGCTTCAACAACAAATGAAAATATATTAACCGATTACTTGCTAGAAAATGCTAAAGACCCATTAACTAAAGTTTTTGTATTAAATCAATATTTAGATGGTTTCAAAGGTACTGTGTTTAGACAGACGCAGTTTGCCGAATTCGAACATAAAATTCATACAGCAGCGGCTGAAGGTCAACCACTAACAGGTCAATATTTAAATGAAACGTATTCAGAAATGAATGATCGTTACTATGGTGATGCAGTGGTGAATGATGATCAGATTCAATATGAATGGTCACGCATTCCTCACTTCTACATGGGCTACTACGTGTATCAATATGCAACTGGCTTTTGTGCTGCGACTGCTCTAGCTGATAAGATTGTTAACGAAGAAGAGGGTGCGCTTGAAGCGTACCTGACTTATCTAAAAGCCGGACGCAGCGACTATCCAATCGACATTATGAAAAAAGCAGGTGTTGATATGACGGATAAAGCTTATATTCAACGGGCAATGCAAGTCTTTGAATCACGTTTAGATCAATTAGAAGAAGTATTAAAAGAAGTTGAAAAATAAATCATTTGTAATTTTTTAGAGGTGCTTCATTTACCCTACAGGATATTTAGACTGGAAAGGCGTTAGTGGTGTAAATCATTAACGCCTTTTAGTTTATATTTTTAGTCATGATATAAATAAAAAGCTCTTAGCTTGATTCATCCTTTTCCGGGTAAAGGATGAATCAAGCTAAGAGCTTTCCTTTTTGCTTTATTAAATTATTTTGTTGTTTATCAATTTGTATCAATAGCTTTGAGACTGTGACAAGTATTACACACATAATGGAGTGTGTAGTCACTGATAGTATCTTCTACCCGAGTTTTATTCATAGAATGATTGTGATAGTAGATGATACATGTTGGAACTGTTCTAACTTCCATCTCTTTGGCTAGTTGCTTATCTCGTTGACAAGAGTTTTTTGCCAAGTTGGAGTACAAATCTTCTTTAAAAATTTCTAAATCAATATTTGCTTCTTCAGCAGCTTTAATTATTGTTTTTTCGCTAAATTCATAGTTTTTTTCAAATAACAATGATTGAAGATTTATAAAATACTGATTTCCTTTTTTCTTACCTTGCATAGAAGCCGCTTGAAAAGATAAACAACTTAAATATTCAGCATTAAAGACAGCAGTATTTTTAAAAGATTGAAAGGTCGTTTTCGTGCTATTATTCAACTTGTAAGTAATTAATCGAATATTTACTTTTTCAGAGCGATTTTTAGGGAAACGACAAACAGATCTTGCCACTTCTAGACAATTTTTGTCTAACGGATTAACAAACAAAAAAATTTCAATCATTTCTTTTGAATTCAAAATATATTCACCTTCTGTTTATATAGTACAATTTCCACATATTTATGTTATCAAATATTGTTTATAGTACCTAATAATATGCTTAACGTCAAGAAGGATCGTAGTTAAGAGCACGAGCAATCTTATTTGGTGTGTCGCGTTTAGGTATTTTGTGGTTAAGAAGTATATTATAGAATAACTCTTCTCCAAAGTCATGGTCACAAGCTTCTAGCTCTAATTCAAAATCAACCGTATCCCCGTACCAACTTTGATCAAGAACAAGTAAGGCGCCATGATACTCTTTTTCGACACGCTTTGTTTTTAGTGAACCAATTAATTGTAATTTTTCAACAGTGACTTGTTCTTTACTTAACTGGTTTAAGATTGATTTTGGTGGGGTAAATGCCCCTTTTTGGATGATTGACTTTGCTTTTTTTAGTGGAATGGTCTCGTTTGTTTCGAGTAAGTGACCATCTTGTGGTGTTTTTAATGTGATTTTGGCAGAATTATCTTTTGTTCTAATTCTTAATGCTGCATGCTTTTGACGAATCGCCATATCCGCCGTATCAAAATAAAAATTTTCCTGAACAATAGGTTCAATGTTTTCAAAGTTAAATGCATCAAATAATTCATGGTATTCTTTTTTTGTTAATAAGTTTTTAATTCAATTTCTAGTTCTTGACTCATTATTTAACCCCTTTTCTATGTTTCATCACAGTTTAATGATACAATTAATAATGACAAAAACAAGTAATGAGGTTTTAGTAATGAGATCAGATTGGGATTTGTTTTTATTTCCATATAAATTAGCATTAGATGAATTAAAAGTGAAGTTAAAAGGTCAGCGGGAAATGTATCGTCTGCGTGGGGAAGCAAGTCCGATTGAATTCGTGACAGGTCGATTGAAACCTGTTGAAAGTATTATTCAAAAATCAAAAATACGAAAAATTGCAATGGAAAATTTAGAAGAAGAGATGGAAGATATTGCTGGCTTAAGAATTATGTGTCCTTTTGTGGAAGATGTTCAAGAAGTCGTTGAATTAATGAGAAAGCGTGAAGATCTTGAAATTATCTACGAAAAAGATTACATCTCTCATATTAAAGAAAGTGGTTACCGTTCCTATCACTTGGTATGTAAATATCCAGTGGATGTGATTGACCAAAAATATGAGGTGTTAGTTGAGATTCAGGTGAGAACCTTAGCGATGAATTTTTGGGCGTCAATTGAGCACTCTTTGAATTATAAATACAAAGGTGATTATCCAATAGAATTGAAACGTCGTCTTCAAAAGACGGCCAAAGCGGTCTATCAGTTAGATGAAGAAATGTCATCGATTCGAAATGAAATTATGGATATCAGTGAGCAGGAACAAGATCACTAAGAATAATCTTATAGGAGTTTATTATGCGAGTTGTCATTATTAATAATCACAGTGAAAAATCGATTCAAGTTTCTAATCGTTTAAGAGAATTATTGATTGAAGAGAATATGGTGATTGATCCATTATTGCCTGAAATTGTTATATCTGTTGGTGGGGACGGTACATTACTCTCAGCGTTCCATCGTTATGCACATATTTTAGATAAAGTAAGATTTATTGGTGTTCACACAGGTCACTTAGGTTTTTATACGGATTGGCGTGAATATAATTTAAATGAATTAGTGAAACAAATGGTTAACGATAATGAAGAGGCCGTTCAATATCCACTCTTAGATGTGATTATTAAATATAAAAATAAAGATGAAGAAAAGCATTACTTAGCTTTAAATGAATCCATTTTACGTTATACAAATGGAACATTGGTGTGTGATGTTTATATTCAAGATGAATTATTTGAGCGGTTTCGTGGTGATGGGCTATGTATTTCTACACCAACTGGTTCAACCGGGTATAATAAATCAGTTGGTGGCGCAGTACTGCATCCGAGACTAGAAGCACTTCAAGTGACCGAAATTGCGAGTTTAAACAATCGTGTTTTCCGTACATTAAGTTCGCCGATAGTTATTGCACCGGATGAATGGATTACACTGAAGCCGATGAATACATCAACGATATCTTTATCAGTCGACCAATTATCAGCAAAAGAAAAGAATGTTGAAGAAGTAAAATTACGAATTGCCGATGAACGCATTAGTTTTGCACGTTATGATCACACACACTTCTGGGATCGAGTAGAGAATGCTTTTTTGGGAGTGAAGCGACACAATGAATTTGACCTGGATAGTTAGAGCATCGGACCAAGATAGTCTGATATTAAAAGACTTTTTAAAAAGTAAAGCTATTTCTAGAAGCTTATTGAAATCAGTTAAAGGGAGACCAAATTCAATTTTAGTAAATAATGAACCAGAAAAAGTAACTAAGTCATTGCAAGAAGGTGATTTAGTTACTTTTAAATTGCCTGATAAAAAAGCAAGTAGCCATATAAAAGCCACTGAAGGTAAGTTAAACATCCTTTATGAAGATGATTATTTTATCGCTTTGAATAAGCCAGCAAATATACCTTCATTACCATCACATCAAAATAAGGAGCACACAATGGCTAATTTTCTACTGTGGTATTTTGAGAAAAATAACTTTCAAAATACGGCGATTCATCCGGTCAGTCGGTTAGATAAGGATACAAGCGGAGTGATTATTTATGCTAAGTCAGGATATATCCATCATCTGTTTTCGAAGACAACAATGAAAAAACGCTATAAAGCAGTTGTTGAAGGAGATCTGAATGTCAAAAAAGATATCATAGATTATCCGATCGCTAGAGCACCAGGATCCATTATAAAAAGAGCTGTCCTACCTGAAGGTAAACCAGCTCTTACTAAATATTCAATAATTAAAAAACTTCCAGAATTTACTTATATTGATATCGAATTACTGACGGGACGTACGCATCAGATTCGTGTTCACTTTTCTTACATTAATCATCCATTAGCAGGTGATGACTTATATGGTGGCAGTACGACAAGGATTAATCGTCAAGCATTGCATTGTTATGAACTCACATTTGAACACCCGATAACGAAAGATGAAATTAGTCTGCAAGTTCCACTACCTAAAGATATCGAAGCTTTAATTAAAGAGTGATAGACATTTTTTTGTGTGGAATGTTTGCTTCCATAAACTCCTCACTTATAACTTTAAAGCCAATTTTCTCGTAGTATGGAATTTTATAAGATTGTGCACCGATCAAGACTTCTCTAAACCCTTGATCTTTTAAATCAGCAAGCACATATTTAATTAAAGCTTTTGCATAACCATTATGGCGATATTCTTTTAATGTCGCAATACGTTGCAACTTAGCTGTTTGATCATTAATTTTAATTACTCTTAAGGTAGTCAATGGCTGATCTTTATTGTAACCAGTATAGTGCGTGGCTTGATTTTCTTTATTATCAATTTCAATTTCTTTAGGAATATTTTGTTCTTTTATAAAGACTTCTTCTCGAATAAAGAGACTGTCAGTATAAATAGTATCTTTTAAATTTGTAGTTTGTTCAATATTCATAGGTATCGCTCCTTTATAAAATATTATGAAAAACAATGTAATAGATGTCAATCAATTAGCCCACCAAGTGAGATACTCAAAATAATATCTTGTGACCTTAAACCTAAATTGGTAAGATAAGAATGCTAGAAAATGGAATGAAGGAGAACGTATGACAAAATTTAACACAAAAGAAGCCGTTAATAAAAGAAAAACATTCGCGATTATTTCGCACCCGGATGCGGGGAAAACAACAATTACTGAACAAATGTTATTATTTGGAGGTGCTATCAGACAAGCGGGAACCGTAAAAGCGAAAAAAACTGGTAAATTTGCAACTTCAGACTGGATGGAAATTGAAAAACAGCGTGGGATTTCGGTAACTAGTTCAGTGATGCAGTTTGATTACAAAGGAAAACGTATCAATATTTTAGACACACCAGGACACGAAGATTTCTCAGAAGATACGTACCGTACTTTAATGGCTGTAGATGCTGCAGTCATGGTTGTTGATAGTACAAAGGGGATTGAAGCACAGACGAAAAAGCTATTTAAAGTTTGTCGTATGCGTGGTATCCCTATTTTTACATTTATGAATAAGCTTGATCGAGATGGTAGAGAACCTCTTGATTTAGTTGAAGAGTTAGAAGAAGTTTTAGAAATTGATGCCTACGCGATGAACTGGCCAATGGGATCTGGAAGGAACTTACTGGGACTTTATGATATTTATAATCATCGTATTGAAGTCCATGATCCCGAAAATTATGAAGATAATTCTGGATTTTTAGAGTTAGATGAAGATGGCGAAATTGTAGGAAATCATCCGATTAAAAAAGATGCTCAGTATGATCAGACTTTAGAAGAAGCTTTATTACTTAAAGAAGCTGGCAATCAGTTCTCTGAAGAGCTGATTGCTAAAGGGGAATTGACTCCTGTATTCTTTGGTTCAGCGTTAACAAATTTCGGTGTCCAAACGTTTTTAGATGCTTTTATTAAATATGCACCAAGTCCAAGTACTCAAAAAGATAAGCACGAACACGTTGTTAAGCCAACAGATTCAAACTTCTCAGGATTTGTCTTTAAAATTCAAGCTAATATGGATCCGAAACACCGTGATCGAATTGCTTTTTTAAGAATTTGTTCTGGAGAATTTGAAAAGGGTATGAATGTGACGTTAACTAGAGAAGATAAAGATATGAAGTTAACGAACTCTACAACATTTTTAGCAGAAGACCGTGAGACGGTAACATCAGCTGTAGCAGGTGATATTATTGGATTGTATGATACAGGTACTTTCCAAATTGGCGATACTATCTATTCTGGAAAAGAAGAAATTGAATTTCCAGATCTGCCTCAGTTTACACCGGAATTATTTATGAGAGTGGATCCTAAAAACGTGATGAAACAAAAATCTTTCCACAAAGGGATTGAGCAATTGCTTCAAGAAGGAGCGATTCAACTGTATAAGACTTATCATACAAATGATTATATTGTCGGAGCAGTTGGTCAACTTCAATTTGAGGTCTTAGAGCACCGTATGAAGCACGAATACAACTCTGAAATTACAATGAAACCAATTGGCAGCCGTATTGCTCGATGGATTGATCCAGACCAATTAGATGAAAAAATGAGTACCAGCCGTAATATGTTAGTGAAGGATCGTTTCGATCAACCATTGTTCTTATTCGAAAATGAGTTTGCAATGCGTTGGTTCAGCGATAAATATCCTGACATCGAATTAAAGTCTTTACTATAATTTATAATTAAAACAATAAAGTGCCAACCGAAGTATTAAGATACCTAGGTTAGCACTTTTCATTTTATTCAATGAATGAATTAATTTCCATCATTGTTTTCGTCAATTTCTGACGATTTATCTTCTGAAGATGTCTGTTTTGAATTTTCTTCAACGATAATTTGATTGTTTTCATCGGTAGTAATCACAAAGTCTGACACACCAGGATTATCTAGATAGAACTGAGCAATTTGGTCTTCAACATGCTCTTCTACAACACGACGGAGTGGGCGAGCACCCATTTTCGGATCATAACCCAATTCCACCAGTTCTTCTTTGGCAGCATCAGTAATTTGAATAGTTAGATCTCTATCTTTGAGCGCATGTTGAATTTCTTCAATCATAATACCTACGATATCAATTAAATTATCTTTAGATAATGGTTGGAATTCAACAATACCATCTAGACGGTTTAGGAATTCCGGTCTGAAATAATTGGTTAAGCGATTGATTAAATCACCTTTTGTATCATTATTTTGTCCGAATCCCACGCTTGCTTCAACAGCATCCGTACTGCCTGCATTACTTGTCATAATGATAATAGTTTCTTTAAAGTTCACTCGACGACCTTGAGCGTCTGTCAAGTGACCATCATCTAATATTTGTAAGAACATATTTAAAACATCTGGGTGAGCTTTCTCGACCTCATCAACTAGGATTAAGCTGTAAGGATTACGACGAACTTGTTCAGTTAATTGACCGGCTTCATCATAACCAACATATCCCGGAGGTGAACCGATTAGGCGACTTGTACTGTGTTTTTCCATGTACTCACTCATGTCGATACGAACCATGGCGTCTTTGCTACCGAATAATTCGTGTGCTAAGCTTTTGGCTAACTCAGTTTTACCGACACCTGTAGGGCCTAGGAATAAGAATGAACCAATTGGACGATTTTTCTTACGTAAACCAATTCGATTGCGTCTAATGGCTTTAGAGACTTTTTCTACAGCTTCATTTTGACCAATAACATGTTTTTCTAAATTATCTTCAAGATCACGAAGATGTGTTTGTTCATTTTCTTTAAGGTCACCTACGGGAATACCAGTTTTAATCTCGATGATATTAATGATATCTCGTTCAGTAACAGTTGGAGTTTCTGACTCAGGATTTTGCTGTTCAAGCATACCTTCGAATTTAGAAATTTGATCGCGGTATAGCGCAGCTTTTTCGTAGTCTTCACGGTCAAGTGCTTCTTGTTTCATTTTTTCAGCTGAATTAATTTTTTCTTTTAATTCATCAGGATTTGACACTTGAATTGTTAAGTTTTTCTTAGAACCTGCTTCGTCCATTAAGTCAATTGCCTTGTCCGGTAAGAAACGATCCATAATATAACGGTTAGATAGTTCAGTTGCCGCTTGTAAAGCTTTAGGATCATATTTAACGTGGTGGAATTCTTCATATTTTGGTTGAATTCCTTTAAGAATTGTTAATGTTTGTTCCGGAGTCGGTTCATTACTTTAACGGGTTGCATACGACGTTCTAATGCCGAATCTTTTTCGATCTTACGGTACTCATTAAGGGTTGTCGCCCCAACCATTTGTAGTTCACCACGAGCAAGTGCAGGTTTTAAGATATTTCCTGCGTCCATGCTACTGCCGTCTGCAGAACCTGCACCAACAATCTCATGAACTTCATCGATAAATAGGATGATATCATCATTTTCTTTTAGTTCATTGATTAATTGTTGCATACGTTCTTCGAATTGTCCGCGAATACCTGTCCCTTGAACAAGTGAAGCAACATCTAAACGGATCACTTCTTTATTTTGTAGTTTTTGAGGAACATCTGAAGCAACAATTTTATTTGCTAAACCTTCTACAACAGCTGTTTTACCAACACCAGCTTCACCAATTAATACGGGGTTATTTTTTGTTCGTCGGTTTAAGATTTCAATAACCCGTTCAGTTTCCGTGTCGCGACCAATAATTGGATCGATTTTACCTTCGCGGGCCATTTGCGTTAGGTTGATACCATACTCGTCTAAGATTCCGCCGTTTCCACCTTGATGAGGAGGTTGTTGACCGCCACCGCCAAAAGCAGCTTCACGTCTTGGTTGTTGGCCAGTATTTAAATTGTCCATCATTGCTCCGAAGATATCATCAATATTATTGAAGTTACCAAACGGATTGTCCTGAAGTCTGTTTATGCGACCACGTTCTTCTTGTGCTTTGATTTCGCGGTAACATTCTTTACATAAATTGATTGCGCGTTTTTGACCATTGATTGCAGTAGTTAAATGAATACTTGCATTTCTTTGGTTACATCTTTGACATAACATATAAAACTTCCCTTCTAATTATCGAGTAAATATTTAATGATTAAATAGTAGTTTTGAAAAGATTGACCATCTTTGACTTTTCATATTTACATTATACTCTGACTATCTTTGACTTTCAAGTCTTTTGATATAAAAAATTTAATTAAATTAAAGCCACATTTTAAATTCTTAAAAGTTATGGTGTAAAAATCAATTTAAGTTGTCGTATGAGTAAAAAAATGGTAACCTAGTTATTGAGAAAGTCGTCTATAAAATAGGATAGGTAGATGGTTTTTAAAAAATATTTTTCTAAAAGGAGAAAATTATTATGGAAAAAAGAGATTTTAATATTACAGCAGAAACAGGTATTCACGCTCGTCCAGCAACTTTATTAGTTCAGACAGCAAGTAAATTTAGCTCAGAAATTAATTTAGAGTATAAAGGAAAATCAGTTAACCTTAAATCTATCATGGGTGTTATGTCTTTAGGTGTTGGCCAAGGATCAGACGTAACAATTACAGCAGAAGGATCTGACGAAAAAGAAGCAATCGAAGCAATTGAAGAAACAATTAAAAAAGAAGGTATGGCTGATTAAATATGGGAAAAAAATTAATAGGAATAGCTGCGAGTGACGGTTACGCATATGCGAAAGCTTATCCTTTAGTTCAACCTGATTTAACAATACCAAAAGAAACAGTAGAAAATGTAGATGATGAGATTAAACGATTTGAAGAAGCAATTGATAAATCAAAAGCTGAATTAGAGGTTATTCGCAAAAATGCTGTAGAATCTCTAGGTGAAGAAGAAGCACAAGTTTTTAATGCGCATATCATGGTTTTATCTGACCCTGATTTAATTGGTCAAACCACTTCTCAAATTGAAGAAGATAAAGTGAATGCCAGTGCTGCTTTTGAAAAAGTAACAGGCACATTTATCTCTATGTTTGAAGCAATGGAAGATAATCCTTATATGCAAGAACGTGCTGCTGACATCAAGGATGTTAGAAAGCGTGTTATCGCGCACTTGCTAGGTGTGACATTGCCAAATCCATCAACAATCGATGAAGAAGTTATTATTATTGCTGAAGATTTAACACCGAGTGATACAGCTCAGTTAAATAAAAAGTATGTTAAAGCCTTTGTAACAGATAT
>Ga0079226_10002241_pt1 | contig 14886 bp, 12 predicted proteins | sample Poulit2014_FD_76345 | JGI IMG/M metagenome (GOLD analysis project Ga0079226, IMG submission 76345) | Agricultural soil microbial communities from Georgia to study Nitrogen management - Poultry litter 2014 | ecosystem: Environmental > Terrestrial > Soil > Agricultural land | place: USA: Georgia... | reverse complement strand
ATTCATTTATCAAATGCTCAGAACATTTATCAAACATTCTATCATTATCATAAAATATCGCTTTTCCGCATTACAATGTAGCTGTGGTATTCAATAACCCACATGCATATGTAATGTTTTATTTGTGTTGGGGGGAGGTTGTTTGGATGGGGGAAATAATCTACTGCCTATAAAGTTAACCATACCTTCTAAAATACTCTACACCAATAAACTTAGTTTATTACCTCCGAACTTATTTGATGTTTCTTTATATTCATTTACAGTATTTTTTCTAAAATATCTTATAGCGATACATACACAGCTATTTTGTTTTATAAAAAATAAATTTGGATGCCCATACATTACTTCTATTCTGCTCCTGTCAATAAAGTCACCTCAACTCTTTCTACAATAATATCTACGCTATAAATGCATTTGGTATTACCCTATCCTTCTATATTTGCATCTATAACTGAAATAATCCAAAACCTGCACCTTGTTACTAATGTGTCAAGATTTCTGTTACCAATCTATTTTTAATTAAATTCAAATTTTATAACCTGTTTTCGTTAATGACTTCCTTTACTAAAAATTAATAGGCCAAGTAACTATACACTATATAAACAAAACTGCTAACAGTAGATAATTATTCCGTTAGCAGTTTTTTACTTAAATCTTGTTTTTACCTTATTAATACGACACTATATTTGTTTGTTTTACAATCTACGTAAATTAATTACATTACATAGTAAAGTAATCACTAATTACTTCATTTTAGATCCTATAGCGTAATTAGATACTTTCTATCATTTCTACAAAAGTCACAAGCATCATTCATACAGATTACCAGTCGATAAATATTTTATTTCCAAATAAGGTTCAATACCTTCTATGCCACCTTCTCTTCCTAAACCACTTTCTTTCATGCCACCAAATGGGGCATGAGCTGCAGATATTGCTCCATCATTCCAACCAATAATACCATAGTCGAGATTTTCAAAGAGATAATTTCCTAGTTTATAATTATCTGTAAAAAAATAAGCGGCCAATCCATATGGCGTATCATTCGCGATTTGAATTGCATCTTCTATATTCGAGAATGTCATAATAGGTGCCACCGGACCAAACGTTTCTTCATGCATAATCGTCATCTCTTCCGTGATGTCCACTAAAACGGTTGGATGTATAAAGTAGTATTGTTCCTTTTCATTTATATCGTAGTCTCCACCACTTAAAACAGTTGCACCCTTAGTTAGGGCATCTTCAATTTGATTAGATATTTTTTGGTAACTATCTTTATTAATAACAGGACCTACATCCGTTGTTTCATCTAAACCATTACCAACTATTAACGCTTTCGTTTGTTCAGCTAATTTTTTTGAAAAAACATCACTTATTGATTCATGAACTAATATCCTATTTGCACACACACAAGTTTGCCCTGCATTGCGAAATTTTGAAATAATCGTTTGAGCGACAGCCTCATCAATATTTGCATCTTTAGCAACAATAATAGGTGCATGTCCACCTAACTCCATTGTAACGGATTTTACTGTGTCTGCACTCTCCTTAATTAACGATTTTCCAACTGCAGTAGATCCAGTAAACGTTATTTTTCGTATTAGTTTACTTTCATTAAATAACTTTCCTACTACTTTTCCACGACCATTTACACATTGGATAACATCGATTGGAATACCCGCCTCATGAGCCAATTCAACAAGTCTTATTGTTGTTAATGGTGTTTCTTCAGCAGGTTTGACAATGAAAGTACATCCGGCTGCTAAAGCCGGTGCCGCTTTTCTTGTCATCATTGCTGCTGGAAAATTCCAAGGTGTAATTGCAGCAACTAAACCAATTGGATGTTTACTTACCTGTAATCGTTTCCCATCAACATGTGAAGGTATTGTTCGACCATAAATTCGTTTTGCCTCTTCAGCATACCAATCAATATAACTTGTTGCGTAGTCTACTTCACCTCTCGATTCAGCAATAGGCTTGCCATTTTCCTCTGTCATTACCTTAGCAATCGATTCTTTATTCTCTTGAATTAATACGGACCAATTTCTTAATAGTTTTGAGCGCTGATGAGCATTTGTTTTTCTCCATGTTAAAAAGGATTCATGACCTTTAATTATAATTTCTTTGATTCTATCCTCGCTATGGCGTGTAATTGTTTTAATTATTTTTCCTGTTGCAGGATTAATAACCTTAAATGTATTTTCTGACATTATTTTCTCCTTACTTATTATTAATTTTAAAAAATCCACTTCTTTTACGAATGAAAAGAAGCGGATATGTTCAATCTTAACCGTTCGTATAGCTCTTATACTATTCTATAAATGCATCCATTTGATTATTAAGTATAGTAACAAAAGAATAGATTGTTTAAGATACATTATATATTCTGTACTCAATTTTTATGATTAATTACTAATTTTCCTTGTTTTGCATAATTATTCTTCTTTAAATCTTCAAAAAAGATAAACACTTTATCTTCTGGTATATCTGCAACACGTTGAAATGTGTTGGTCATTTCTGTCACGATTTCTTGTTTTTCTTCATCAGATAAACCTTCTAAAATTTCAATATGCACAAATGGCATTGTTTATTCCCTCCCTTACTGACGTCCTTCATATGCATCTGTGTAGATTGTATAAATATCATCATATGTTAATTCCAATGGACTACGTGCTAACAATCTTGTCTGTTTTTTAGCATCCGCAGTTAATAATCCTATTGCATCTTTCGGAATACTGTATAATTCTAATTTAGTTGGTAATTCAACTTCTTTAATAATATCGAATAATTTATCGATAAAGATATGAGTTGCTTCTTCAGATGCCATATCAGTATAACTTGCATCTAGTGCACAAAGTAAGTCTTTCATACGTGTATGACATGCTTCTTTTATATGATTCATGACATAGGGGAGCAATACAGCATTTGCTTCTCCATGAGGTAAATGGAATTGACCGCCTAACGGATAAGCTAAAGCATGTACACCTGCAACACCTGCATTAAAGAATGCCATACCAGCCATATAACTTGCTACGCTCATATCTGTTCGTGCTTCCAAGTGATTGGGTTCATGAACCGCTTTTTTTAAGGATCGAGCTATTAATTTCACTGCATGTAAAGCTAATCCATCCGTCACTATCGAACTATTTTTGGATAAATACGCTTCAACAGCATGAGTTAATGCATCAATTCCAGTTGCAGCGGTGACACGTTTAGGCATGGTAATCGTTAATTCCGGGTCAACAATTGTAACATCAGCTAATAAATAGTCATGTGCAATAACATCTTTTGTTGTTTCCAATGATAATACGGTGATATTTGTCACTTCTGAGCCAGTACCAGACGTCGTTGGTATTAATATTTTTGGTATGCCACGCTCAGTCACTTCTTTAGTTCCTGTTAAATTTAAATATTGTTCTACTTTTCCTTCATGATAAGATAAAACTGCTGATAATTTTGCTAAATCTAATGCACTTCCGCCACCAATTCCAATAATGAAATCACCTTGTTTTTCTTGAACAAAATCTACCAATCGTTGTGCTAATTGTACAGATGGTTCAGGTTCAATATCAGAAAAAACAGTATATTTTATCCCGTTTGTTTCTAATGTAGAAAAAACTGAGTCCAATAAACCTAGTTCAACCAAAATATGATCGGTAATAATGACAACCTTTTTAGGTTCATATTTTTGTATCTCATCAGATAAATGACTTAAAGCACCAACTCCTACATAGTTTTGTGAAGTAAATGTTAACTTTTGCAATTGCCTTCTCTTCCTCCCACACATTTTAATTAAATGTAGTACATCTAATAAAACACTTCTTATTTATATAAGTCTGACAATTTATGTGACATTTCTTTCGTATGCAGTGTTAAATCTTTATAAATCTCAAATAACTTTTCATAATGAGTCACATTTTCTTTAATTGGTGTGACACGATGAATAATTTCATTATTATACCCACTAGCCTTTGTTAAACTTGGAAATAATTGTAATGATGTTCCTGTAATGAGTGCTGTTCCATAAGATGAGTCACTAATTTTCGGTGACTCTAATGATACATTTAAAATATCAGCCATAATTTGTGACCATACTTTACTCTTACTCCCACCACCAATTAGCTTCACTTTATGAATGGGGAGGTCACCGAACTCTAAAGATGCATCTTTAATTGAAAATGCAACCCCTTCTAATACAGCACGTGCAAAATGAATTCGTGTATGCCCTGCTGTTGCTCCAAAAAAACTAGCTCGCAAATAAGGATCCCAATAAGGTGAACGTTCTCCATTTAAATATGGATGAAATAATAGTCCGTCAGCTCCTGGTTTCGTTACTTCGATTGCTTCATCAATCGCTGGGTACACATCATCTCCTCCATATTTATCTTCCCAATCTTGAAAAAAAGTTTCCTTCAACCAACGGAAGGAAGCAGCGGCAAAGTTCGTGGCACTGTTTAAATAATATAATCCTTCGATAGGAAAATGATATCCTGTTAAATTCAAGTTTTCGTGAGCTTTACGTGATAATACCGAGAAGTTTCCTGCTGTCGCTAATTTAATAACTCCATCACCTTCTTTAATTGCACCTGAACCATAAATTTCCGCAGCTGTATCAGCTGTACCAATAATAATTGGAATACCTGGAGTTAGCTTTATTTTCTGAGCCATTGCTTTTGTTAACTTTCCTGCTGTATCAGTTGGGCTTTTAACTTCTGGTAACATTGATACATCTAAATCTATAAGCGATAATAACCTTTCCGACCACACTTGTTGCCGAATATCATAAAACATAGAACCTTCTGCTTCGATATAATCTGTCATCATTTCTCCTGTGAAACGGTAACGAATATAATCTTTTTCAAATAAAATCTTATTTATTTTAGTATATGATTTTGGTTCATTTTTTTTCAACCAAAGCATTTGCGGTAAAGTCCATGTAGGAGATGGGCGATGATTTGTTAATGCAACAATTTCATCGCCATAAGCAGCAATTAATTCCTTTACTTCTTCACCACTTCGTTGATCATTCCACATAATCGCTTTACGAATGACTTGTTCTTGTTCATCTAACAAAACAGCAACATGGTGTGGCGCACTGAAGCCGATACCTTTTATACACTCTCGGTCCGCCTCTGTAAAGTTTTCCAACGCTTTATTTACTGCAATAATTGCCGCATCAATCCACTCTTCCGGTTCTTGCTCTACCCAACGTGGCTGTGAATAATAAGAAGGATACGGTACATATGCTTCTGATATGCGTTTTCCTGTTTCATCAATACATGTCACTTTACAACCACCAGTTCCGTGGTCAATACCAAGTACATATTGATTTGCCATTATTTATCCTCCACTTCTAAATCAACTAATATCTTCAAAACGGGATCCCCCTTTTCAATTGATTCAAATCCGTCTACAATCACATTATCTAACGTAACAATACGACTGATAAATGATGTTGGATTAAATAAGCCGTCTTCGATTAATTGAATAGCCTCTTTAAAATCTTGGCTAGTATAGACACGCGATCCCGTTATATTTATTTCCTTTTGAATAATTTTATACGTTTCGATTGCATGTTTTTGTGAAGCCATGCCAGCAATTAATACGGTACCCTTTGGCTTCACTGTATTAATACAATCAACTAATCCAGGATTACTTCCCGTTACTTCGAAAGCAACATCAACCCCAATACCATTTGTAACTTCATGTATATACGATGCTACATCTTGTTCTTTTGGATTGATAACATGAAATCCAAGTTCATGTGCTTTTTCTAAACGGAAAGGATTTATTTCAGAAACGTAAACCGTTGCACCGTTTATTTTGGCTACAGTAGCCGCGATCAAACCAACAGGACCTGCACCAATAATTAATGCTGTTTCACCTTTTTGTAATGTTGAAGCGCGAACCATATGCACTCCTACAGCTAAAGGTTCAGTAAAAGCACCATTAGCCATAGAAATATGATTAGGTAAAGAAGATATTTGTTGTTCAGTCGCTACAACATACGTTGCCATTCCACCATTTTTATCAATCCCAATTAAATTTAAATGATTACATATATTATGATTGTCATTACGACATGATTCACATGTTCCACATGTAATAAGTGGATTTACAACGACGGACTCTCCTTCTTTAACCGACATAACCTCGGCACCTACTTTTACTATTGTTCCACTAAATTCATGTCCAATAGTAAGTGGTGGTTTCACCCTTGGATAGCCACCGTTCCATAAGAGCATATCCGAACCACAGATTCCAGCATACTCCACACGAATTAAACATTCATGTTCCTTTATTTCTGGAATTTGTTTTTGCTCAACAGTCAAAGTCTTGTTTCCTTGATATACGAGTGCTCTCATTTTCATCACCTGCCCTTACTATTATTTTACCATTTGCCGAAACCTAGTTTACCTGGATTCATAATTCCTTTTGGATCAATAGACTTTTTAATATCTAATAATACATCAAATGATTCTCCGTATTGTTCCGGCATTAAATAGCCTAATTTCAGACCAATTCCATGGTGTTCATTTAATACAGCGCCATTTTCTAAATTCACTTTCGAACACGCTTCGAAAATTTCATTGTGTAAACGCAATGCTTCATCCGCATCTTTAGGTGGATTATCAATATAGAATCGATCATAAATCATTGTTCCCCATGGATACCAATGCGAGAAGTGCGCTGTATACTTTGCACCCCATTCTTTATAATTTTCTTCTACTAATTTCTTTTTCTCATCATATACTTTTACAATATTTGAATAAGTAGTTACTGTTTCAGGTGTACCGTACATTTGTGGATAATTCGGATGTACCGGTGGTTTGTAAGCTACGTAACGTGTATCCCACCAATGTTCTCCTAATTCACTACCTAAATCTTCTCCATTATTCTCCTCGCAAATTTCTAAAGCTCGTTTTAACTCTGCTTCAGCTATTTCTTTAATTCCATCAAACATTAAGACCATGTAGTTTCCTTCTATATCTAAGCCTGTTGTTTGCAATGATTTTTCAGTTGAACCTGGATCATACAAACGAATAACAGTTGGTTTTAAACGACTAACCATCATTTGTCTACCAGCTTCAATCCCATCGTAAATAGTTGGAAATTTAATCATACGATAAACTCTTGATTCTGGTAATGGATCAATGCGAATACTTACTTTTGTGATTACACCAAGAGTACCTTCAGATCCGACGAAAAGTTGTAACATTCCTGGCCCACATGCATGGTTCGGTGTCTTTAAGGTTTCAATAACCTTTCCGTCTGGTAACACTACTTCAACTGATAGTACCATATCTTCAGCTTTTCCATATTTAGTAGACATCACTCCTGAACCTCTAGCAGCTAAATAACCACCTAACGTACTAATGTCAACTGAAGATGGGTAGTGTGCAAGCATATACCCTCTTTCATTTAAGTAATCCTCTAATACACCACCGTTAATCCCAGGTTGAGCTGTTAAAATTAATGATTCTTCATCTAACTCAATAATATCGTCCATTCTTGTCACATCTAATACGATTCCCCCGTACATCGTTGCAGCACCACCTGCTGAACCAGATCCACCACCCCGCGGTACGACTGGAATTTTATAAGAATGACAAATTTTCATTACCGCAGACGTTTCATCTGTATCTCTTGGGCGGACGATAAAGTAGGGTAGAGGTAACTCTTCTCCTTTTTGACGCCACATATTTGTCAACCAATAAAAATCTACAGATGCCTCTTCTCGTTCTTCTTCTATAGATATAACGTTTTCTTTTCCTACCACTTGTTCTAGTTCAAACCGAAACATTGATAATGCATAACCTTTTAATTCCATGATGTTTATTTCCTCTCTATATTAACTTGTTTTATTTTCTACTTCCGATTGTTCAATTGATTTTTTTGGAAAGATTTTATAAAATGCTACTTTAATTAAATTCGTTATTCCTTTTGGCATGTAAAATACAATTAAAATTAACATGACTGCATAAATAATTAAGCGATATTCTTCCGCAATTCGTAAATACTCTGGAAGGAAAATCATAATGAATGCTCCAATAATCGGTCCAATAATCGTACCACTTCCACCTAATATGACGGCTAAAATTGCATTTAAAGAATAGTCGACTGTAAACGGTGTCGGGTTAACAAAATGCGTATAATGAACATAAAGCGCTCCGGCAAATCCACCAATCATTGCACTAATTGTAAAAGACAACATTTTATATTTTAATAATGAAATCCCTACTGCTTCTGCTAATTGTTCATTTTCTCGAATGGTAATAAATGCACGACCAACACGAGATTGCATTAAGCGATAGATAAATAGAATAATAATGAGCACACTTATTAAAATAATATAATAATAATTCTCTTTTAATGAAAAGTCGATACCAAAAATAGAACTTGGACTAGGGATATTCGCAATCCCCTCTTCTCCACCAGTAAAGGACACCCAAGACATCATCAATACCCAAATAATCATCGTAAATGACATTGTAACAATCGCAAAATAATGCCCTTGTGTTCTTAGTGCTGGATAACCAATTAAAATCCCAAAAATTCCACTAATTACGATTGCTAACGGTATAGTAAACCATACAGAAATCCCTAAATTAAAGGATAAAATAGCGCTACTATAGGCTCCTATTCCGAAAAAACCAGCTTGAGCAATCGATACATATCCAGTATATCCTTGAATAATATTCAAACCTTGCGCTAAAATAACCCAAATTAATGAATAAGAAACTAAATGTAAATTATATGAACCAATATCAAAAAAAGGTATTAAGAAAGAGAAGAGGATTAATAACGTTAGTAAAATTATTTTTTTATTCATTTTCTTTATAACCCCCTATTCCCAAATAATCCCGATGGCTTAAACACGAGAACAATAATTAAAATAACGAAGGCAAAAAGGTCTTTATATGAGGATGATAGCATCGCTACTCCGAAATTCTCCGTAATTCCTATTAGTAATCCACCAATAACTGTTCCAGGAAAACTACCTAATCCTCCTAAAATCAACACAGCAAAACCCTTCATTACTGTATGTCCACCCATTGCTGGATAAAGTGCAAATAATATACCCATAAAAGCTCCGGCAGCACCAGCCATACCTGAACCTAAACCAAAAACGATACTTGAAATACGATTTGTATTAATTCCAACAACTTGTGCTGCTTCTTTATTTTGTGAAACTGCACGAATGGCTTTTCCTGTTTTTGAATATTTCATAAACAAATATAATCCTGTTACTAAAATAAAGGTCGTTAACAACAAATATAAACGATGTTCACTTAATGACACACTACCAAGACTGAATACTTCGTTAGAAGCTGATCGGATTGAGACTTGATTCGAGCCAAAAACAACTGTTGCAACGTTATCTATAACCATCATTAATGCAAGTGCTATAATGAAACTATTAATTGGCGGTGCATTTACCACAGGACGATAAGCAACAATTTCTAATATAACTCCAATAATTGTGGCAAAAATAATACTAACAATAATTGCTACAAATATGCTTGCGTTATAATTTGAAACAACAAGATAGGCGATATATCCTGAAAACATTGCTACTGAACCATGGGCAAAATGCGGGATATCTAAAACGCCAAAAATAATCGATAATCCAAGCGCGATAAGTATATAATAACTCCCAATAACGATACCGTTTAAAAGCAACTGAAAAAATATATCCATTATTTATACTCCTTCCCCATAGTAATTTAATTACATTAATAGATTATGTAGGTGAATGGAGACCGTTCAAACTAGTAATCTACTCATTCAAACGGAACTCGCATCACAGCTATTTATTATTTATAATGTAATTTTCCACCATTACTATGTTTATTTTTTAGATTCCTTTGTTAAAAACTCTGAATATTCCTCTGCATCTGTTGACATTTCCTCAAGAAACTTCCAATCGCCATCTTCCCATTGCATCGCAACATTCGTAGTAAATGCTTGTCCATTTGGGTCGTACATTTTTCCATCAATTGTCATATATGTTAATGCCGCTTCTTCAGGAGGCTCCATTTCGTTAATTTCTTTAATTAAATCATCTACTTCTAAACTATTAGCATTTTCAATTGCTGTTTTCAACACATACATTTGATCATAGGCGTTTACTGCACTTGGTACAGGATTCACATCATATTTTTCTTTGAAATTTTCAACATATTCTTGTCCTACATCACTCATTGCTGCATATGTTGTTTCTAATGGACGTAAATCATAAATTCCATTCATTTGTTCATCATCTAAAACTTCAGAAAACTGTTCTGGTGTACCACCTGTGAAGCCATAAATATCTCCTTCAAATGACAATTCACGTAGTTGTTTAAAGGTAAATGCTGCTGGTTCAACAGATCCTGGAACAAAAATAGCATCTGGATTTTTTGACATAAGTTTATTTAATTGGGTATACATATCACGTTCAGAAAGTTGGAAACTTTCTTCCCCGACAATTTCTCCACCATTAGCCTCAAATGACTCTTTGAAATGTTCAAAATATTCAGCATAAATAGCATCTTCTAATTGACCTAATACAGCTAATTTCTTAACTCCTTGATCTGCCACAAACTCCCCTGCAGGACCGCCTGTATATCCAGCTGGTGGGCGTGTTCGAAAAACGTTATCATATCCTTGAGTAACGATACTTTGCGCACCTGCATTACCAACAAGCATTAAAACGTCTTCTTTATTTCCAAGTTCATCTGCTGCTGCCATTGCAGAAGCACTGACAGCCCAACCTAAAATATATTTAACACCATCTCTATCAATCAACTTTTGCGTTGCTGAAACAGCTTCATTTGGGTCTCCTTTATCATCATAGTCAACTAGTTTAAAAGTATAGTCTTCTCCATCAACTGTTACTCCACCTGCATCGTTAATTTCTTCGATTGCTAATTTTAATGCATCACTTTGTGGGGCACCATATACAGCTGCTGAATCTGTTAACGGGTCTACTTCTCCGACTAGTATCTCATTGCTTCCACCTGGACCACACCCCGCTAATACAAGTAAAACAATTGCTAATAATGCATACATATATTTCATCTTTTTCATATCATCACTCCTAATTAAACTATGCACCTAAGTATATTTCTTGGACTTTTTCATCCTGTAATAATTCATCTCCAGTGCCTTCCAGTACAAAACCATCCACATCCAGCACATATGCATAATCAGCCATTTTCAAGGCCATATTTGCATTTTGTTCAATCAATAAAATAGTTGTTCCTTCTTTATTAATATCTTTTATAATTGATACAACTTGATCTATCATAATTGGTGCAAGCCCCCAAGACGGTTCATCTAAAATTAATAGATCCGGCTTAGCCATTAAAGAGCGAGCAATAGCTACTAATTCTTGCTCTCCACCACTTAAGGTTTCTGCTTTTTGAAAGCGTCGCTCTGATAATCTAGGAAACTTTTTATAAATCTCTTCTAAATCTTTATTAATGTTTTTATCTTTTCGTGCATAAGCACCCATTTCTAAATTTTCTTGTACTGTCATTTTATGAAATAGTTGACGCCCTTCAGGACACAGTGCTATTCCAGTTGTAGAACGCTTATTAGACGGTTGTTTTAGTATATCGTTACCCTTATATAAAACCTCTCCTCCTGTTGGATTGACAATACCCATGATACCTTTCAAAATGGAGGATTTTCCCACACCATTAGCACCGATGATAACCGTTATATCCCCTTCTTTCACATCAAAACTAACTCCGCGAACAGCTTCTACACCCTTATAAGCTATCTTTAAATTTTTTACTTCAAGAGACATCACTTTCACCTCCTAAATAGGCCTCAATCACTTCTTTGTTTTTCTGTATTTCTTCCGGTAAACCTTCTGCAATTTTCTCTCCAAAGTTCAAAGCAATAATTCGATTACAAACATTCATAATAACGTCCATATGGTGTTCTATAACTAAAATGGTTATACCAAATTGATTTATTCTTCTGATAATTTCTACTAACTCTTTTTGTTCTTCTTTGGATGTTCCGGCTGCCGGTTCATCTAACATTAAAATTTGTGGTTCCTTTGCTAATGCTATCCCAATCATTAACTTACGTTGGTCTACAGGCGGTATATTTCTTGCTAACATTTTCTTTTTATCGTATAATCCAATAATCTTTAATACTTCTTTAATACGTTCATTTGCTTTTTCTTCCTCTTTTTTATACTTTTTACTTTGTAAAATATCTTCTATAAAATTCGTTTTAATTGTTTTAAATAAACCTGCTTTAATATTCTCCTCAATAGATAAATCCATTAAAATACTAGTAATTTGGAATGTTCTAGAGATCCCCTTATTAGAAACTTCATGAGCAGAAATGTATGAAATATCTTCATCATTGAATTTTACTTTACCACTCGTCGGTTTTAAGAAGCTCGTAATTAAGTTAAATATTGTCGTTTTCCCCGAACCATTAGGTCCTATTAACCCTAGTATTTCTCCTTTATTAAGAAAAAAGGAAACATCATTAACAGCTGTTAGACCACCAAATTTTTTCGTAAGATTTTCTACCTTTAACATCATCATTCACTCCCCTCTATGAAAGCGTTTTTAAATAATGGATAGACGTATATACATCTATGTGATATAGAATAGATTAATATCTTTCACTTATTTTGTCAAGTTATTTTAAAATATGAAATAAAAGTAAATAAAAACGGCTAACAAAACATGATTGTAAATTTGTACATGCTTTGTTAGCCGTTAATATATACCTATTATTATTTTTTCACATAAATAAAAAAATAGTTTAATAATTATTTATCTGAATATAATGTAATATTAAATGAATAATTTTCACCGTGAAAATAAGAATATAACAACTCTACTGGGATATTGTCTTTTGTATAAGATACCCGTTCAAAAAAGAAGAAAGGATTATTTTTTAATGAAACACCTATAATCTTAGCAATCTCAGGGGCATAAACAGATTCCATTCTTTGATCTGCTTGGTACAATGGGTAACCGACTTCCTCTAAATATTCATAAAATGATCCATTTTCAATATCAATATTTGGCAAATTAGGAACTAGTTTTTTAGGTACAATAAAATTTTGTAATCCCAAAGGTTCGTTATCTACATATCGAATGCGTTTAACATCATATACTTTTTCTGTTTTTTGTATAGACAATACATTTTGTTCCTTTTGATTCGGGAATCGTTCTTTAAATTCAATTACTTTGGCAGAAGGGACTAATCCTAATTTTTCAATATCTTGATGAAAATTATTTAATTTATTTAAATTTCTGTTCAATTTGCGATTTAATACAAACGCACCTTTACCATGAACCCGATAAACATATCCTTCATTTACTAAGTGTGTCACTGCATTTCTGGCTGTCATTCTTGATACTCCATACGTTGCTGCCAAATCATCTTCAGTTGGTATTTTATCGTTTTTTTTATAATCTTTATCTACTATTTTTTTTCTAATATTATAAGCAATTTGCAAGTAAATAGGTGTACCGCTCTCTCTATTTATCATAAAATATCACTACCTTATATCGAGTTGTATATACATCTTAATTATATAATATAGACTTGTAACATACTAGTCAAAATATATGAGATTTAAAGTGGACTTGTGTCAACTCAATGGATATTATTTTCAACCTGGTTTCTTTCACATAATTCGATTCATTCGTATACAAGAAGACTTGTTCTTGAATCTTGCTTATAAAAACAGCAGATAGCTCAATTTTTTATAATTCTTTATTAGCGTACCCAAAATAAATAAGGTTACAAATAAAAAAGTTTACTTTTCAAGTTTAGGGAAGATACCTCAAAAAAATATCATAAAATTTAAACATATAAAAAACATAACTGTATTGATTAACTATTTGAATAACTTAGTCAACTCCTATAGATCACTAATTAAAAACACCCGAACAGCAAATCAAAATTAAACTAGCTGTTTTTAAAAAAGTAACCTAGATCCATATCTAAATATCTATATTATCTTTTACTTCATGCATTTATTCATGTAGCTTTATTAATCTTATATATAATTGTTATAAATATTATCAATTAAAGAAGAGGTTTTCCTATAAGAATCTAGAAATAACCATTAAAAATAAATAAGACTAATATCCACTAAAAATCAAAGGATTACCTATATGGGAGCATATCAACAAAGCGATCGATCCAAATGGTGCAATGTTTAAACTCTTAATTATATTTTTGTAAATAGTGTTTGGACTAAAACAAAGTAAGTCGATTGAAATAATTTACTTAATCCAATTCAATAAAACTATCAGCCTTATTTAACTATTACATGAAGTGGATTTTGTACTCTATCATCATTAATATTTTATCATAAACTATCTCGCCTACTACATGATCGCCTCCAAAATCCAATCAAGATTAATAATTACCAAATCTATTCGTACAGGCTGTAGCCCCCTAAAAATCAATGTTACAGACGATTAACTTATAACAAAAGTATCTATATAATAAATAAACATTACACCTCTCCTTTTACCAACCTTTAAGCAAATAAGTACAATAAAATAGAAATATTTGCTACAATAATTGCGGATTAATAAGTTTGGAATATTTTTCAAAATGTTCTAAATGACAACAAGGAGATATAAGATGAAAAAATCTGTTTATGTATTGGTCAGTTTATCATGCTGTTTTATGCTATTTTTGCCGTCCGTTTCAGATGCACACCCTGGCAGAACTGATAGTAATGGAGGACATACATGTCGAACAAACTGTGAAAAGTGGGGATTTGTATTTTGCAAGTAAAAAGTACATAAGATTGCAATGAAAAAATACACAAGATTGCCAGCCAAATTATTAGTTGTTTCTCGATAATGCATGGGTGATTCTAAAGCTATCACCAGTAAAATT
>Ga0079226_10002240_pt1 | contig 14886 bp, 14 predicted proteins | sample Poulit2014_FD_76345 | JGI IMG/M metagenome (GOLD analysis project Ga0079226, IMG submission 76345) | Agricultural soil microbial communities from Georgia to study Nitrogen management - Poultry litter 2014 | ecosystem: Environmental > Terrestrial > Soil > Agricultural land | place: USA: Georgia... | reverse complement strand
CAGGTTGGCCAGCGGATACCACTTCGCCAGCATCTGCCGCCACTTGCACTACTACACCGTTTTCATCCGCCACTAATTGTGTGTATTCAAGTTGGTTGCGGGCCATATTTAAATCGGCTTGAGCTTGCTGCAAACCCGCTCTCGCATTGTCCACTTGAATTTTGTAGCGATCATACTCCGTGGGGGAGGCATAACCTTTTTGGTGTAACGCTTGCACGCGCTCAAGCTCCGTTTGCGCGAGTTTTAAATCGGCACGAATACTTTGCACGCGCGCTTCAGCTGCACGCACGGTGAGCTGTTCACCGCTTGGCTCTAAACGTGCAATTAAATCGCCTTTTTTAACCTTGTCGCCTAGCTCTACCCGTCGTTCTTGGATTTTGCCAGGTACACGAAAGCCCAAACGAGACTCCACACGCGCACGCACTTCGCCCGATAACACCATTTCTGGAACGATGTTACTCTGCGTTAATGCCACCACCCGCACAGGGCGTATTGGTTCCTGTTCATCCTCTTGTGTGTCACAAGCGGTGAGCAACAAAAACATACTGCTCAGCAGCCATCCATATATAAGTTTTTTGTTCTTCAACATAGTAGGAACACTCCAAGGGTTCGGGCTTAACTAAAAGGAAAAATATCATTGATCACTTGGCGCAATAGCTCTTGGCGTTGTGCGGGTTGCTCCAAGTTTAACGGTAAGAAATCTTGCAACATGCCGGGGTGAAGCACAAAACGCGTTATCCCTAGTAGGCACATATAAAGGGTGGTAGACGACATCGGCGCCACGCCTTGCTGAGAGCATGTTTTGCGATACAACGTCTCTAGTTTTTGCAAAAACACATGCAAATACTGCTGCCGCAAAAAACGCCCACGCTCGTTATCTTCTTCATAAGCACGCAACATTAAATTAATAAGATGCGGCCGCTGATAAACCCTTTCCACAATGGATAACAACACATCTTGCCAATGCACTGTGCTAGTACTGGAGGCCGCAATGGCTGCATCTAAAGCTTGCATTTGCTCTTGATGAGCGGGTTCAAGCTCACTTTCGATAGCTGCTCGCCACAGCCCTTCTTTATTGCCATACCAGTAGCTAATCAGGCTGCTACTCATTTGTGCTTGTTGTGCAATTTGGCGCAACGAAGTGCCCTCATAGCCTTGCTCTGCAAACAAACGATACGCTTGCTGCAGCAAGAAACCATGATCTAATGACTCAGCTTTGGAGCTCGGCCGACCACGCGTGCGTGTGTGTTTTCTCACCTTATTGATCATGCGATCAATTAGATAGCGCAAGGAGTTTTTGCACAAGCGCGAAGATACTTCGCCTTAGGTTTTAGCGGCCAATACCCAATAAAAAACCCCCTAAAATTATGCGGCACTTAGGCCGTTATTTTAGGGGGTTTATATAGTTCCAGTTATTTTTATGCGGTTGTTATTGTTATAGTTTTCTCCAAATAACTGCTTGCTCCACAGCTTCTGGTTCAGCGCTAACTTCCGCTGGTTCATCATCCATCATGCGCTTCATACCGCAGCCCAAACACTCCATCCAAGTTTCATCTTCTGTTTGGCAGCGCCGTACTTTGTCCATCACGCCGCATTCAGGGCAGCGAGCACCTGCTATAAATTGTCGTTTCACACTCATGCTGCTATCCCACTGTGGCGCAACAACGCCTCTGGTTGCGGCTCGCGGCCACGGAATTGAACGAATAAAGCTAGAGGCTCTTGGCTACCACCTTGTGCAAGTATGCAGCGACGGAAATCTCTCCCCACTTCACCGTTCATCACACCTTCTTCTTCAAAGCGAGAGAAAGCATCCGCTGATAACACTTCCGCCCATAAATAGCTGTAATAACCTGCTGCGTAGCCGCCAGCAAAAATATGGCTAAAACCATGTTGGAAACGATTTGTAGCAGGGGGGTTCACCACGGCAACTTCGTCACGCACTTCGTTTAGCACCTGCTGAATATCTAAACCTTGTTCGTATTCATGGTGAATGCGGAAATCGAACAAGCCAAACTCTAGCTGGCGCACAAGGAACATACCTTTTTGAAAGTTTCTAGCCGCGAGCATTTTCTCTAGCATCTCTGCGGGCAAGGGCTGGTTTGTTTCATAATGCCCTGAAATTTCAGCTAAGCCTTCCGGTGTCCAACACCAGTTTTCCATAAACTGGCTTGGCAACTCCACGGCATCCCAAGGCACGCCGTTAATACCTGATACGCCAGACACTTCTTGCTCTGTAAGCATATGGTGTAAACCATGGCCAAATTCGTGGAAGAGGGTCACCACTTCATCGTGGGTGAGTAATCCCGGTTTGCCACCTGCTGGCGGTGCAAAATTACACGTTAAAAATGCTACAGGTAACTGTACGCTTCCGTCCGCTAAACGACGGCGCACCTGCATATCAGCCATCCAGGCACCACCACGTTTACCGGTTCGTGCGTACATATCCAGATAAAAACCAGCAAGCAACTCGTCTTCTTCTGAAAACACCTCGTAGTAATTCACATCTGGGTGCCATACATCCACCCCTTCTTTTCTACGAATGTTTATACCAAACAGCTGATGTACCACGTGGAACATTCCATGCACCACTTTTTCAGCTGGGAACCAAGGGCGTAGCTCTTCTTCAGAAATGCTGTAACGCTCTTCACGTAAGCGCTCGCTCCAAAAACTCACATCCCAAGGCTCAAGGCTTGGTGCACCTTGTTCTTTAGCGAAAGCTTCAAGCTCTTGAAACTCCTTTTCAGCCTGTGGCTTAGCCTTGCTAGCTAAACCACGGAGGAAACTCAGTACTTCCTCTGCATTCGATGCCATTTTAGTGGCCAAAGAACGTTCCGCGTAATTATTAAAGCCCAACAACTGGGCTTGCTCTGAGCGCAACTGCAAAATTTCATTCATGATGGCGCTGTTATCATACTTCCCAGCATCAGGGCCTTGCTCAGAAGCTCTAGTGCTAAAAGCGTGGTACATTTCTTCACGCAATGCACGGTTTTCAACATGGCTCATCACTGCTAAATAACATGAAAAATCAAGGGTTAACAACCATCCTTCCAACCCTTCCTCTTGCGCTTTATCAGCAGCACCCGCTAAGGCCACCGCTGGCATGCCTGCTAGCTCATCTGCATCGGTGATGTGCTTTTTCCAAGCTTGGGTGGCATCCGGTACGTTATTGGCAAACTGTGAACTCAACTCCGATAAACGCTTGCTGTTTTCCATAAACAGCGCTTTCTTATCCTCTGGTAGTGCTACGCCAGATAAACGAAAATCGCGCAAAGTGTTTTCAAGATATTTATTTTGCGCTTGGTTAAGTTGCTCTCCACTGGTTTGCTTAAGAGTTTCATATGCTTCGAACAAGGCTTGGTTTTGCCCCACTTCCGTGCCGTACTCAGAGAGCAAGGGCAAGCAAGCGTTATAGGCTTCTCGCAACACCTCTGTTTGCGCCACACCATTAAGGTGGCTCACAGGGCTAAATGCCTTATTCAGCCTGTCATCCTCTGCATCTAAAACATCTACCAAGGTGGCCCAAGTGGGAGTTGTTGGCTGCTCTAGCACTGCTTTTATTTTGCTGCGCCCGTCAGCAATTAACTGCTCCACCGCAGGCTTTACATGTTCCGCATTAATGTTTGAAAAAGAGGGCAAACCTGTAAAATCAATTAACGGATTATCTGACATAAATTTTCTCTGCTCACAAATGGCTTGGATAAACTTTCACGTTGATAACTTCAATATGAGGGTCACAATAGGGTGTTATCAAGCCCTCGCTCTTACTTTCTAAGGAGTTTCCATGAATATTGAAACATTTGCCGGCCACACCCCCATACTTAAACAAAGAAGTTGGGTGCATCCGCGAGGATTAGTGATCGGCGATGTCACCTTGGGTGAAGATGCCTCCATTTGGCCAGGCGCTGTCGTGCGTGGCGACATGCACAGCATTTCTATTGGCGCGCGCACTAGCATCCAAGACAACGCTGTAATCCACGTCACCCATGCCTCAGCCTTTAATCCTGATGGGTTTGGAGTGGAAATAGGCGAGGATGTTACTGCTGGCCACCAAGTGATGATACACGGATGCAAAATAGGGCACCGCGTTATGATTGGCATGCAAACTATTATTATGGACGGCGCTATCGTTGAAGATGATGTGATCATCGGCGCAGGTTCGTTGGTTGCGCAAGGCAAGCGTTTAGAAAGCGGCTACCTTTATGTTGGCCGGCCCGCTAAGGCAGTCCGGCCGCTTACACAAAAAGAACTGGAGTTTTTACCTTATGTTGCCGCTAACTACGTCACCCTAAAAGAGCAATATCGCACCGCTAGCACAACCTAAGGGCTTACACTAAAGACACTTCTTCACGTAATGCTTGGATAACAGACACAGTGCCTGGGCGCCATCCATGCCAACGATAAAAAGATTCTGCAGCTTGCTCCACTAACATACCTAAGCCGTCAGACGTAGACGCACCATGGTCGCTAGCCCATTGCAAAAATGGGCTTGGCTTGGCTGCATACATCATGTCGTAGCAGTACACTCCTGTTGCCAACAACGAAACGGGCAGCTCTAAATCTGCACCTGCTAAGCTTGCTGCTGTGCCGTTGATAATCAGGTCAAAGGATTCTTGCGCAGCTAAATCTTCCATGGGCACCGCTGTAATATCACCGCGTTCTGAAAAGTGCTGCGCCAATTCTTCTGCTCGTGAGAGCGTACGGTTAGCCACTACCACTTCTTTTACGCCTGCATCAAAGATGCAATTTAACACCCCGCGCACAGCACCGCCGGCACCGAGTACTAACACACGTTTGTTTAAAATTTTCCAATTATTATGGCGCACCATATCTGCCAACATGCCTGGGCCGTCAGTGTTATCGCCGTGTAGCTGGTCGCCTTCCATCCACAAAGTGTTAACCGCTTGTGCTACTTCTGCGCGCTCGGTACGCACGTCGCACATGGCGTATGCTCTTTCTTTAAACGGCAACGTAACATTAGCGCCTTTACCACCCTCGGCAAAAAAAGTGCGCACGGCCTCTTCAAAATCTTCCTCTGCTGGCCCAATGCGCTCATAAGTTAATGTTTCAGAACGCTGTGCAGCAAAAGCGCGATGAATAAAAGGTGATTTAGAGTGGCTCACCGGCTGGCCAAATACTGCGTATTGTGCTGTCATTTAACCCAATCTCTCCGTGGTAAAAATTTGTTGTACAAATCAGCTTCAGGTGAACCTTCTTCTGGCTGCCATGCATACTCCCAACGAACAAGGGGAGGCAATGACATTAAGATAGATTCCGTTCTACCGCGAGACTGCAACCCAAACAGCGTGCCTCTGTCATGCACAAGGTTAAACTCCACATAACGGCCACGACGATACAACTGGAACTCTCGCTCGCGCTCGCCATAAGGCGTGTTTTTGCGTTTTTGCACAATAGGTAAATAAGCTGGTAGATAAGCATTTCCAATGCTTTTCATTAAATTAAAGCTATGTTCAAAAGTAGGGGTGTTTAAATCATCGAAGAAAAGCCCGCCCACACCACGCGCTTCATCACGGTGGGGCAAGTAGAAGTAATCATCACACCATTTTTTATATTCAGGGTAAACATTCTCACCAAAAGGATCGCAAGCGTCTTTTGCCACTTGGTGCCAATGCACTACATCTTCTTCAAACCCATAAAATGGCGTTAAATCAAAACCACCGCCAAACCACCACACAGGTGGCTCACCTTCTTTTTCAGCTATGAAAAAACGTACGTTGGCGTGGCTAGTTGGCACATAAGGGTTGTTAGGATGGATCACCAACGACACACCCATGGCTTGGAAACCACGGCCCGCTAGCTCAGGCCGCGCTGCAGTGGCTGAATCTGGCAAATCTTTTCCGTAAACATGAGAAAAGTTCACGCCACCTTTTTCAATAACATTGCCATTGGTGATAACACGAGTGCGGCCGCCACCACCACCTGGGCGCTCCCAAGCGTCTTCTTCAAACTGAGCGAGCCCATCTTCGGCTTCCAACGCTGCACATATTTCATCTTGCAAAGTGAGAAAATAAGCCTTTATTTCTTCAACAGGTAGTTGAAACATGACACTTCCTTCAACGAAAGTTTGATTAAACCGTTTAACCGCGTACTTTTTCGCCAGTTACTAAGTCCATAATGGTAGAGGGTTCAGCTGCTAAATTACAGTGACCTTGAACAACATAATCCAATTGTTGAGAAAAATGCTGTTGCACGGTTTGGCTAACACGGCAGGGGGGTGAACCAGCGGTATTTGCACTGGTGGAAACGATGGGCTTACCCACTTGCGCACAAAGTTCACGCGCAATAGGGTGGCCGCAAACACGGACAGCTACTGTGGGATGCTCGCCCCGCACCCAGTGCGGCACTTTATCTGTGGCGGGCACCAACCATGTAACAGGGCCGGGCCATGTGGCTAACATCGTTTCTTGTTGCTGTAGCGAAACAGCTATCCATGGAGTTAATTGCGCTATATCAGCCGCAATTAAAATTAAGCCTTTATGTACGGGCCTATTTTTTAACGCTAATAAACGCAACACAGCGGCTTCATTTTCTGGATCGCAACCCAACCCATAAACAGCTTCAGTTGGGTAAGCCACCACACCACCGGCACGGATAAGTGTGGCAGCCTGCTGTATCTCAGCTAACGTGTGAGGCGAAAGCGCCTTTAATGCTGGCAAGTTTATTTAGCGAGAGCGTCTTGCAAACGTTGATCTTTCTCTGCCACAGCTGCTGCGTTGGCTTGGCGATCCTCTAGCAAGGTTTGCTGTAAGGCAGGATTAGCCAAAGACATTATTTGCGCCGCCAAATACGCAGCGTTTTTAGCACCGGCAGAGCCAATAGCCACAGTAGCCACGGGGATACCACCAGGCATCATCACCGTGGAAAGCAAGGCGTCTTCACCGCGTAAAGGGCCTGTTTCAACAGGAATACCAATAACAGGACGAATAGTATTAGCCGCCACAGCACCGGCTAAATGCGCCGCTAAACCCGCAGCACAAATAAACACTTGGCAACCACGCTGCTCAGCGTCTTTCACATATTCTTGCGTACGCTCTGGGGTACGATGGGCCGAAGTTACGCGTGCTTCCACTGTGATACCAAGCTTCTTTAGCGTATCAATAGTTACCTGAACTTGGGGTAAGTCGGAATCAGAACCCATTAAAATAGCAACGAAAGGCGTTGTCATGATGGTGCCTCAATATTATGTAGGGGTAAAAGAATGAAAGTTACCAAACCCTACTCACCTAAAGCAAGAAAAACCCCCATATAAATTACTAACAACGCCCATAACCACCCGCTATGCGCTGCACTTTCCCTTCTATTTCCAACTTTGTTAGCGCTATATTCAACTCTTCAACTGTCATGGCGGAACGCTCTAGTAAATCATCAAAATAATTAACGCCGCTCATAAAAAACTTCAACACTCCTTGTTCTTCCTCTGGCGCCGCTGCTTCAACCTGCGCCAAAGCATGAAAACTCGGAAACTGCTCTAACACATCTTCAACGCTTTCTAACCAGTGAGCACCATCTCTGAGCAAATAATGACAGCCTTTACTCATGGGGTTATGAATTGCACCAGGCATGGCAAACACTTCTCTGCCTTGTTCTAAAGCTAGGCGCGCCGTTACCAAAGTTCCTGACGGCAGGGCACACTCCAGCACCAATGTGGCAAGAGATAAGCCACTAATAATTCGGTTTCGTTGTGGAAAAAAAGGGCGCATGGCAGAGATGCCAGGCGGAAACTCTGTTATTAGTAAGCCGCCGTTACGCACAATTTCTTCAGCCAACCCTTTATGAGCTGCGGGATACATGGCATCAGGCCCATTAGGTAACACCGCAATGGTGCGCCCCGATAACAGCGCACCTTCATGGGCACATCTATCAATGCCATATGCCAAACCACTTACCACAACAAAACCTAAGTTTGTTAGTTGTTGGGAAAACTGGCGCGCGTGCATTAACCCTTCTGGTGAAGCTCGGCGCGCACCTACGATGGCTACTGCGGGTTGCTGTAGCAACGCCACATTGCCGCGCACGTACAACACCCCCGGCGGGTTAGAAATAGTGGCCAACAAAGAAGAGTAAGGGGCATCATTAAGAGCAACAATATCCCATTCACTTTGCTGCAACCAACGCCACCACGTGGATACCGTACTCACCACTTTTTTACGCTTAGGGGGCAAATACTCATCCACCAAACTAGGGTTATCATGCAAACTAGCTATGTTTTCACAGTTAGCCAGTAACTTCCCTAAACGATCGGTGTGCGCACCAAAGCGCAACGATAAGGCGAGCAAGAACTGCTTCATAACTGTCTCTTTGCAAACGTTAAGTGCTTATAAGTATGGGTAAAACAACCCACTACATGGCGCACTTTTACGTAGTAATAAAACAGTAACCTATTGATTTATATAAACAACCAACACTTTCATCACCCACTTAGTGTTCTAGGCCCACAACAACAAACTGATAAAACGCACAAGATAGGCCGTAAACACATACAAAAAAGCCAAGGCGTTAAGCCTTGGCTTTATGTTTGCTGTGCCCTTACTTATTCAGCTGGGTTTCTCACAATATCCGATTTATAGATGGGTAAGTAAGATTCCATTACTAACCCGTAAGACACCTTCTCAAACACATGGAAGAGTACAATTAAGCCGGATTTAGTATCGGGCAAACGCACCACTTCTGCGCGCTGTGGGTCGCGAACATGCTCACCCCTGTGATAGGTTTCTAACACATTACCTACCTTCAGCCCTTCACGTGCACCGCGGTTAATCACCACTACATCGTGGCGAGCAACACTGGTTAAGCGTCCGAAAAGACGAATAATTTCACCTTCAATCTTTGTTTCCGGTGCCCGCGGATATAAACCAGCGGTTAGTTCGCTTGGCGGGGTAACGAATAACTTATCCCCAGCTCGCACTTCCTCTTCTGATTTTTTCACTTGCATCGACACTATGTCTTGGCTTTCGCTTTGCACCTGTGCTTCACCAATTTTGATGGCTTCATAGCCTAAAATCTCGTTGGTTTCTTCATCAATATAACGGTGGCCTACACGATAAATGCCATAGGTATCAAATAAGTCTTCCCACAAGGTTTTTGGATCGCGCGCATGCACCACATCCTCTTGCCCAAAAATAACGCGTCTATTTTGGCCACCAAGAATATAAGGGGCATCTTCAATTTCCTGCGCCGTTAGTACTTGGGCTTCTTTGAGGAAACTTTGAATGACATCCATTGGAATGGTAGAAATAGGCTCGCCGAGATCTTCAATGCGCACAGATGGGCTAAGCTTGACTGGGCCACCACCATTAACAACGATTTGTGGCCTACCATCTATATAGCGCAGGGAAATGCGATCGCCTGGATAAATAAGGTGTGGGTTATGAATTTGCGTATTGCTGTACCATATCTCTGGCCAACGCCACGGCTGATTCAAGAACATGGCCGAAATATCCCATAGGGTATCGCCAATTTTGACGTAGTATTCGTCTGGGTAGTCTTCCTTAACAGACACATTTGCAAAGGCCACCCCGAGAGTTGCTGCCCAAAAAACACTAGCCATCAAAACCCGTAGGATTTTTCTTAGCATTGCCGCCTTCCTTTTTCGTTTTTTTTAATTGGCACCATTGAGGCACCGCTTTCACACACAAAGTAGTATTATACACCCTTGTTTAGCCTCAATACCTATTACAAGATGTACCGATACTAGCAAGCTAGCATAAAATACCACAACTATATGAGACGTCATTTACTTTTGGAATTATATTCATGGCCATATTAGATATTTTAGAGTTTCCTGATCCACGTTTACGTACAGTGGCCGAACCAGTAAAAACATTCGATGAGGCACTACACACTTTAATCGATGACATGATTGAAACCATGTATCACGCCAAAGGAATTGGCCTTGCCGCATCGCAAGTGAATGTTCACCAACGCATCCTTGTGATTGATGTATCTGAGGATCAAGATACGCCACTGGTTTTTATTAACCCTGAAATCACACCCTTAACTGAAGAACTAGACTCTTACGAGGAAGGTTGTTTATCTGTGCCTGGTTTTTACGAGAAAGTTGAAAGGCCAGAGCGCGTTCACGTTAAAGCACTAGATAAAAACGGTGAGCCTTTCGAAATGGAGTGCGAAGGGCTGCTTGCCACCTGCATCCAACACGAGGTGGACCATTTGGATGGTAAATTGTTTGTAGACCACATTTCCCGTTTAAAACGTAACCGTATTCGTAAGCGCATTGAAAAACAGCAACGTCAAAACGCTTAATTTTTAGGAGTTTTCTTTGTCTTCTCTACGTATTGTTTTCGCAGGCACCCCTGATTTCGCAGCATTAAGCCTTTCTGCTTTATTGGCGAGCCAACATGATGTTATTAAAGTGATCACCCAGCCCGACCGCCCTGCAGGGCGCGGTAAAAAAGTGGTGTTCAACGATACTAAGCAACTAGCATTGGAACACGGCATCCTTGTTTGGCAATCACAAAACCTGCGCGAACCCAGCGTAGTAGAGCAACTCGCTGCACTGCAACCAGATGTGTTAGTAGTGGTGGCCTATGGTGTTATCATTCCCGCAGAAGTGTTAGCCATCCCCAAATATGGTTGCCTTAACGTTCATGGCTCCCTCTTACCACGTTGGCGTGGTGCCGCGCCTATTCATCGAGCTATTGCCGCCGGCGACAACGAGACAGGCGCCACTATTATGCTGATGGATGAAGGCTTAGATACAGGCCCTATGTTGCACAAAACCGTTACGCCTATACATGCCGACGACACAGGCGGCAGTTTATACCAACGCGTGGCACAGCAAGGTGCAGCAGCGTTAGTAGAAGTGTTAGACGAACTTCCGGCTTTTCTAGCTCAGCAAAGCGTGCAAAACGATGAGGAAGCCACTTACGCCCATAAACTTACCAAAGCAGAAGGGGCGTTAGATTGGCATAAGAGTGCCGCCGAACTAGAGCGCCAAGTACGTGCTTTTAACCCTTGGCCAGTGGCTTGGGCTGAACACAACGGCCAAACCCTTCGTATTTGGCAGGCCACTAAAGCCCAAGGGCAGGGTAAAGCAGGCGAGATTATCTCGGTTAGCCCAGAGGGCATCGAAGTAGCTTGTGGTGATAACAGCTTACTCATTACACGATTACAACTTCCCGGCAAACGCCAGTTAAGCGCACAAGAAGTGATCAACGGCCATGCTGAGCTGTTCACCGTAGGGCAAGTTTTTCATGGGGCTTAATCCGCGCCTTAGCGCCGTTCAAGCATTGGCACGCGTATTGCCAGCAAAAGGTAATGGCATCAGTTTAAGAGCTGCGGTAGAACAACAGCGGCAGCGCCTTCATAGCGCACAAGAAAAAGGGCTTATGGCAGACCTTTGCTTCGGTGTTTGCCGCCACTATGACTTACTTAATCACTGGTTGCAGGCGCACTTAAACACCCCCATCAAGCCTAAAGCATGGCCTATTCACCTCACCTTGTTAGCGGGTATTTATGAGTTATGGTTCACAAATAGGCCCGCTCACGCGATAGTAAGCACTTACCCCGACTTATGCCGGCAGCAGCGAGCAAAATGGGCCACGGGCCTTACTAATGCGCTTCTGCGTAAAGCCTCGCAAACTGATGTTGCCACTTGGCGCAGCAGCCTTATTCCGCAAATAAACTACTCCATACCAGGTTGGTTATGGCAGCAATGGCGCCGCCAGTGGGGTGAAAAGCAAGCACTCACTATCGCTCAAGCCAGCAACACACAAGCGCCACTAACATTAAGGTTCAATCCTTTACGCCACAATATCACTAGCGCACTCACGGCCTTAGAAAACGCTGGCCTAGACGCCTCTCAGGGTGCTGTTTCACCCCAAGCGATTTACCTACACGATGCTATTAACGTGGAACGTATTCCAGGTTTCACAGAAGGGGATTTCTCGGTTCAAGACGAGGCCGCACAACTGCCGGTACAACTGCTCGAAGCACCTGCTAATGGCCGCCTCTTAGATGCCTGCGCAGCACCAGGTGGTAAAACTGGCCAAATAGCTGAGCTTTTTCCACAGGTTGCTTTAACTGCCATTGATAGTGAATCTAACCGTTTACCACGCATTCAAGAGAATTTAACGCGCCTCAATGCACAAGCTACTATTTTGTGTGCCGATGCAAGCACCCCCTCTGCTTGGCATCAAGGGCCTCTTTACGATGCTATTTTGCTCGATGCTCCCTGCTCAGCCACCGGCATTTTGCGCCGCCAACCAGATGTGAAATGGCACCGCCGCCCCACTGATATTGATGCCTTAGTGACGTTACAGGAAAACATCCTCAATGCCTTATGGCCTTTGTTAGCGCCTGGCGGGGTTCTGGTTTACGCCACTTGTTCTATTTTAAAACAAGAAAACGAACATCAAATTCAGCGTTTCCTTGACCAGCATCCAGAGGCACAGGAAGATACGCCCATACAGTACAACCTAGCGGGCGCATCAGTAGGAGCGCAATTATTGCCGCAAGCAGGGCAACATGATGGCTTTTACTTAGCCCGTCTTCGCAAGCCATAACAACGAGCACAACTGTGAAAATAATTATTTTAGGCGCGGGGCAGGTAGGTTCAGCAGTGGCTGAGAACCTCTCCAGTGAAAAAAATGACATCACTGTTATTGATCAAAACCCACAGTTATTGCGTGAATTGAGCGATCGCTTTGATATTGGCACCGTCACCGGCCATGGCTCACACCCTAGTGTTTTAGCTGAAGCAGGGGCTGAAGACGCAGACATGCTAATTGCTGTTACCAATAGCGATGAAGTAAACATGATCGCCTGCCAAGTGGTGCACACGCTCTTTCGAACCCCCACCAAAATAGCGCGTATTCGATCATCGCAATATAGCCGCTATAAAGATCTTTTCGATAACAAAGCCATTCCCATCGATGTCATCATTAGCCCAGAGCAGCTCGTTACCAATTATATCCATCGCTTAGTAGGCTACCCTGGCGCCTTGCAGGTGGTAAATTTTGCCGGTGGCAAGGTTCAGCTAGTAGCAGTAAAGGCCTTCCATGGTGGGCCTTTAATTGGGCGCCGCTTAAGTGAATTAAAACAACACATGCCTAGTGTTGATACACGAGTGGCCGCTATTTATCGCCGCAACCGTGCCATCGTGCCCACTGGCCACACCATTATTGAAGTGGATGATGAAATTTTCTTCATCGCGGCTAAAAATCACATTCGCGCGGTGATGAGTGAATTAGGCCGGTTAGAAACCCACTACAAACGCATCATCATTGCAGGCGGTGGCAACGTAGGATATCGCTTGGCGTTAGAATTGGAGAAGCGTTACACCGTAAAAGTAATTGAGCACTCCGCTGAACGCGCAGTATGGTTATCTGAAAATCTTTCTCGTGCGTTAGTATTACAAAGCACCGCCACAGACAGAGAACATTTACTCCGCGCTAATATTGAAAACACCGATGTTTTTATTGCGCTGACCAACGATGATGAAGCCAACGTGATGTCTTCTTTGCTCGCCAAACGGCTCGGTGCAAGGAAAGTAATGACACTGATTGCTAACCCCGCCTATGTGGATTTAGTGCAAGGCCACGATATCGACATCGCTATTTCGCCACAACAAGCCACCATTGGCCAACTGCTCACACACGTACGCCGCGGCGACATAGTTAGTGTGCACTCACTTAGGCGCGGAGCTGCAGAAGCCATAGAGGCCGTAGCCCATGGCGACAAACGAAGCTCTAAAGTGGTGGGCCGCCGCATTGATGCCATCGACCTTCCCGAAGGCACCACTATTGGCGCTATAGTGAGAGATGGCGAAGTAATTATTAGCCAAGGCAACATCACGATTTTATCAGGCGATAGAGTTATCTTGTTTGTGGTGGATAAGCGCCACATCGAAAATGTGGAAAAACTCTTCCAAGTAAGCGCCACCTTCCTGTAGAGATGAACTGACTATGCACTACGCATTGATCACCAAAACGCTAGGCGTGCTTCTGATGATTTTCAGCTTCACCATGGCGCCCCCAGCATTGTTAGCTTGGTACTATGAAGATGGTGGTGAACTACCTTTTGCCAGTGCTTTCGCTGTTATTTTTTTACTCGGGCTCGCCCTTTGGCTACCCGTTTGGAACCGACGAGGAGAGCTCAGAACGCGTGATGGCTTTTTGATTGTGACGCTGTTTTGGGCTGTTTTGGGTTCTATTGGCTCGTTGCCCTTTATTTTGAACCCCGATCTCCATATCTCAGTTACCGATGCTGTATTCGAATCTATCTCTGGTATCACCACCACCGGAGGCACCATTCTTACAGGGTTAGATACACTTCCTCCTTCCTTATTATTTTATCGCCAGCAGCTGCAGTGGCTTGGCGGCATGGGAATCATTGTTTTAGCCATCGCCATTTTACCGCTGCTTGGGGTAGGGGGGATGCAACTTTATCGTGCCGAAATGCCGGGCCCTATGAAGGAATCTAAACTCACTCCACGCATTGCAGAAACAGCAAAAACCCTCTGGTTTATTTATGTGCTATTCACCGTTTTATGTGCTTTGTTTTACCGCTGGGCAGGGATGACGTGGTTTGATGCGGTGGGACACAGTTTTAGCACTGTAGCCACTGGTGGTTTTTCCACCCACGACGATAGCATGGCTTATTTTGATAGCACGCTGATCAATATGATTGGTGCTACTTTCATCTTTTTAGGGTCTGTCAGCTTTGCTCTTCACTTCGCAGTATTTCGCGGACGCAGTATTGGTGAATATGTACGCGACCCTGAATTCCGTAGTTTTGTTACTTTATTAATGGGCTATGTATTAGTACTAACCATTGGTTTAAGCGCGTACAACGTGTACCAAGGTAACCCTAGCGCAACACTGAGCCATTCCATTTTCCAAGCTTTATCTT
>Ga0079226_10002239_pt1 | contig 14888 bp, 15 predicted proteins | sample Poulit2014_FD_76345 | JGI IMG/M metagenome (GOLD analysis project Ga0079226, IMG submission 76345) | Agricultural soil microbial communities from Georgia to study Nitrogen management - Poultry litter 2014 | ecosystem: Environmental > Terrestrial > Soil > Agricultural land | place: USA: Georgia... | reverse complement strand
TTAAATACTCCGCTGCCACCATAGTACTTAATAAATGATATAAACTACTTGGTGGAATATTTAGTTGCACGCTTATTTCTTTTTCTGATAGAGACGTATCAGAGGAGTTAAATAGGTCTAAAATCTCCAATACTCTTAAAGCTGATTTAACGATAATATTCACCTCATTTCACATATGTGAAATTAATTTACATTTGTAAATTCTAAGTATTATAATCATATGTAATTTAATATGTCAATTATATTTATAATTTAAAAAATACTTTGCGGATTTAAAAATTAATCTTTATAAAAATTAAACCACTACTGAAATAAAAGTAGTGGTTTAATATTTATTATGAATTTGTATTATTCATCAACGTCTGCTACGACAGTTTGTTGATAATCAATGAGTATGACAGACCTTACGCCTGTACCTTCTGCTGAGCCTTTTTCAACAGGGCTTACATAGTGGCTCACACTTGGATCATAGACACCATAAGATTCTAGAGGATTATCCATTTCAAAGACTTCAATAATTTTATTCTTCTCAACGTCTTCTGGATTGTTACCAGCAACTTCAGGGACCCCGATAGCGTTTGTTCCGCCAACAATATTTTTTCTTTCAATTAAATGAGCAAACGTAAATGGTTCACCATCTTGATGTAAACAGTTCGGTGAAGAAACAGCTTTATCATTGTCGTTTTCTACATACAATTTAACAAAGTGCACACCTACGTGAATAGGTAAAATTTTATCTTCTTCATTCCAAAATGTTTCATTATAATTAGCTATAATAATGTCTTTCAATAGTTTATTATTTCTTATATTCTCCTCAATTGAATGAAATTCTCTGTACGAGCCGGCATGCTCTGGATTAAACTTACCTTGGAAATACGCAGAATATGCAATGCCTTCTCTCTCAACAGTAGGAAGCCAGAAGATCTCTTCTGTACTAGGTAACACGATGGCTCTTGAATATCTTCTATATCTATTCAAGTTAGGCGCATAATCATCTATTGGCAAATCAGCAAAGTATTCTAAAATTTCGTTATAATCTTCTTCAATGCCTTCATAATTCAAACTTTTCATTAAATCATATCTTGAATAACCATCTTTTTGTAATTTATTCATTATTCAATAAGTGTCCTTTCCATTTTTAATTTGTGAATGTGCGAATAATTATTAGGGGGAGTTTAATCATTCATCATTCTTATGTATATAACAATCTTATCACTTTTATATTTTATACCATCGTAAGGAGCAAATACAAATTAGGATGAACTGAAGCGAGAAATAATTTACCTGTATAAATATTCTTAATCAGAAAGAAAAGATACATTATGATTAAGAAATAGTTCTGAAACTCTGATATTAAAGTTTAAGAAAGACTATGAATCTATTAGGGAGCAATTATGAGTACTAAAAAGGTTGAAAAGTATTAAAAAATACTCCTAAAAGATATGATTTTAAAAATAGATAAAACACTGCGCTTTTCCTTAATTTATAGGAATAAGCGTAGTGTTTTTTATTAATTTATATCTAATTAACGTTTTAAACCGAGTATTCTTATAAAGATTATGATTTTAGTGTTGACGCAGCATAATATTTTCGCTATATTTACTAGCATAGATATTATCAGAAAATTCTATAAATTGAGAAATCTTATTTTAGGAAATGAATATATATCATCAAACACAATTAAAAGTTTATAAATTTCCTCATCAGTCACTAGCAAAAAGAAAAAATAAAACCGAATTAGGAGGAATAGCGCATGGCAGGTAAACAGATACATTTTAATGGATTTGTCCAAAACTCACCATCCCCACATTCATCTGGATTATGGAAACATGAAAAAGACCAAGGTGCACATCATAACCAATTAGATTATTGGACTAATATTGCTCAAACATTAGAAAGAGGTAAATTTGATTCTATATTTATAGCCGACGTATTAGGTACGTATAGCGTTTATAACGAATCGAATGATGCTGCAATTAAGCATGCAGTACAATTACCAGCACACGATCCTATTCCGATTATTTCTGCTATGGCCGCAGTTACAAAGCATATTGGTTTTGCTCCTACAATATCTACTACATACGCTCAGCCTTATAGTTTAGCTAGACAAATGTCTACGTTAGATCATTTGACGAATGGTCGATTAGGGTGGAACGTTGTAACTTCTTATTTAGAAAGTGAAGCAATTAATTTAGGGCTTAAAGAAAGACTTCCAAAAAATCTAAGATATGATCGAGCGGACGAATTTCTCCAAGTTGTTTATAAACTTTGGGAAGAAAGTTGGGAAGACGGCTCAATTGTAAACGATAGAGATAGTGATACGTATGCAGATCCTGATAAAGTGCACGAAATTAATCATGAAGGCGACTTCTTTAGTGTGCCTGGTCCTCATCTAGTAGAGCCATCTCCACAAAGAACACCTGTGTTATTTCAAGCGGGGGCTTCAGAAAAAGGAAAAGAGTTTGCAGCGAAACATGCCGAAGCGGTATTTACGAAGCATACAACTTTAGAATCATTGAAAGGTTATGTTGCGGATATCCATGCAAGAGCAGAGAAGCACGGTAGAAATAAAGAAGACATTTTAGTCTTCCCAATGGTGCTTCCAATTATCGGTGAAACAGAAGAAGATGCTTACGAAAAATATGAAGCATTAACAGAACATATTAGTTATGAAGGTACAGCTTCATTGTTAAGTGGACATACAGGTATTGATTTTTCAGAATATGATCCAGATCAATATATAGAAGATATTGAGACGGAAGCGATGCAAGGTAATCTTAATATGTACACCAAAGATTCAAATCATAAATGGACTTTAAGAGAAGCCTTGAAAAATCATGGCTTAGGAAATGGAACGGTCAAATTTATCGGAACGAAAGAACAAGTAGCAGATAAATTTGAAGAATGGGCAGTTGAAGGTGGCGCAGCTGGCTTTAACATTGCTCAAAGTTATTCACCTGGCACATTTGAAGAGTTTGTCGATGGCGTGATTCCTGAATTACAAAAAAGAGGTTTGTATAGAACAGAATATGAAGGTGCGACACTTCGTGAAAATATGTTCGGAAAAGACCAAAAAACAATAAAGGAAAATCATCCAGCTAAAAATAAAAGTGCAATGCAAATGCACATATAAACCAATGGTAAAGGAGTAAAGAAGTATGGATGCAATTTCTCTTTATACATGGATTGGCTTCATTGCATTTATGGTAGTCATGGTAATTGTGGGGTATATCAGCTCACGTAAAATGAAAAATATCGCTGACTTTGCTACTGGTGGTGGCGCTATTGGACCCAGAATACTTGGGTTATCATTCGCAGCTACTTACTTAAGTGCAGCTACCTTTTTAGGATATCCAGGTTGGTCCTATGAATGGGGTTTAAATAACTTATGGTTATTTTTAGCCATGTTTATCGGTGGACCGACGGGAGTCTTAATGGTCGCTAAAAAAGTACGTAAATTAAATACAAAACAAAAATCTTTATCCTTACCGGATTGGTTAGGAGATTTCTATAATAGTGATATTTTACGTGTAGGTTCAGGCATTATCCTTCTATTTAATATTTTTTATATAGCGAGTCAGTTCGTGGCAGGCGCAAGGATTTTTGAATATTTATTAGGTATGTCTTACTTTAGCGGACTCGTGTTTATCGCAGTTATTGTCGTATTATACGTATATGTTGGTGGCGCACTTGCGGATATATATACAGATGCAATACAAGTTATCGTTATGGCAATAGCTGGTGCGGCAGTCTTTGTGTCAGGTATTGTTATCTTTTGGAAAGGTAGCATTTCAAGCACATTTGCTGGTATTTCGAATAAGTTAGCTGGTCAAAATGAAAATTTAGTTAAAGTATTTAATCCAGAGTCAATGCACTTTAACTCTTTCAGCATGGTATTGGGCGCTATTGTTATACAATGGGCATTTGCTTCTGCACCGCATTTATTTAATAAAATATTAGGTCTTAAAAATGAAAAAGATTTAGGCAAAATGATCAATACTTATATTCTTGTCACAGGGCTATGTTTACTCGTCTTATTTGGTGGCATATTTAGCCGTGCTGCCCTTGGTGGTAGCGTTGAAGCATCTGATTTGGCATTGCTTGACTATATTATTTGGGCTTTCCCGGCCGTTATTGTGGCGCTCTTTGGTGTAGTTATTTTAGCAGCAGCAATGTCTACAACAGATGGATTATTCGTATCTATTTCTACAGTATTCGCAAATGATATCTTTTTGAAATTTTTAGTTAAAAGAAAAATTGTTAATGTAAGCGAGGAAAAAGCGAATAAAATCGCGTTTCAAATTAGTAAATTTAGCGTGCCGGTTGTTGGGTTATTATCGTTCTTACTGGTCTTACAACCACCGAAACATATGAGTGATATTATGTGGATCGGTATTTCAGGTATTGCTGCTGGTACATTAGGACCGATATTACATGCAATTTATGCTAAAAATAAAGCACCAGCTCGAGCTGCAGAGTTATCAATGTTTGTAGGATTGGGTTCTTATTTAATTATCTACTTTGGTGGCATTATACCAAGTACGATGTCAGCTGGTGCTGTAGCAACTTTTATAGGTATAGCAACTATTACAATCGCTTCATTTGTATTTAAATATAAAGGTGATAAAGAAGTTACTATAGAAGGAGGCAATGATTAATGTTTGTTAATGAAATGCTAACGATATGGTTATATGGTTTTGTAGGAATGTTTATTGCAGTAATGATTACATTGAAAATAGGGTACACAGATAAGTAATAATATATTTTTAAAGGAGAATTTAAATGCCATTAATTAAATTAGACATGATCAAAGGTAGAGAAAAAGAGGAAATTAAAAGTATTTTAGATATCACATATAACGTGATGCTAGATGCATTTCAAGCGCCAGAAGGTGATAAATACTTAATTGTGAACCAACACGAAGATTATGAAATGGAAATATTAGACACAGGATTAGGTGTTGAGAGAACAGACAACGTTATTGTCTTTACTATCGTTTCAAGACCAAGAACAAAAGAACAAAAAACAACATTCTACAAAAATTTAGCAGATAAATTACATGAAGAATTAAATATCCGTAAAGAAGACATTATGGTGAGTATTGTAGAAAATACTGACGAAAATTGGAGCTTCTTCAATGGTGAAGCACAGTTCCTAACAGGTGACTTGTAATACTGAAACCTAAAACCATATAACAGCGAACCGCCGACATTAATTTGTTGGCGGTTTAATTATTGTATTGTGTGTGCACTACGGCATAATAATTACCTGTTTAACAGATTATAAGACAATAGTGGGCAGTCAATGTATACGAGTGGACTGTTTTATTTTTGAATTTAATAATAATTAATTATAGTTGACGATAAAATCGGCCGTAATATAATTAATGGTAAGTAATCATTTTTAACTTATATTGATTTGTCTGAAGGGAATAGACGACAATTATGATGTAAACGTAATAATATACAAGTATTGGAGAGAAATAAATGACGCAGCATTTGCTACTATTTGATTTTGATGAAACATATTATAAGCATCATACGACTTCAGAAGATATAGATGACCTTAAACAAATGGAAGATACCTTAAGCAATATAGAGATGTCAAACAACGCTACCACAGCTATATTAACAGGAAGCAGTATTACTAGTGTATTGAACAAGATGAATAGCATCAATATGGAGTATAAGCCTAAGCATGTATTTTCAGATTTAAGTTCTAAAATGTTTACTTTTCAAAAGGGCGAATATGTAGAATCTGAGAAATATAAAGAAATGGTGCTGGCTACTCCGTTCAAAAAAGAAGATATACTAGAGATTGTCTCTACTATTGCTACTAAATATCAATGTGATGTAAAACCTCAAAGGGAATTTGCACATGATGCCACATTGTACGATTTTTATTATTTCTCACAAGGTGATAACGCTATAGATTTGAAAATACTGAATGATATGACAAAGTATGCTAAATCTAAAAATTATACAATGAAATTTAATAAATGTAACCCTTTAGCAGGAGACCCTGAAGATGCTTATGACGTTAATTTTATACCGAATAATGCCGGGAAACTATTTGCGACAAAGTTTTTAATGGAGGTATATGACATACCGCTTGAAAATATTATTGGTTTTGGAGATAGCGGTAATGACTATGAGTTTCTGGCATTTCTCAAACACAGTTTTGTCATGCGTAATAGTACTGATGAAATGATGAGAAACGAATTTACTATGAGCAAATACCCATATTATAAAGGTATCCATTACCATATTAGTAAGTATTGGGCTGAACATCATAACAAATAAATGGCTTTTTCTATATAGTGTAATTAAAAATAACCATACAAAAAGAACCGCCAACAATTATTGTTGACGGTCCTTTATATTACTATTTAAAATTTATCTTTTAAATCTTTAGCTTTGTCAGAAGCTTGATCTTTTAATTCTTCTTGTTTTTCTTTGTCATCTTTAACTTCGTTTACTTTATCCTCTGCTTGGTCTTTAAATTCGTCAAATTTACTCATAAATAAAATGCCTCCTTTAAATGTTATATTATTGTCATTCCACTAATGGATGAATCTAAACATTATCTTTAGAATTTTTTGAAAAAATGAACTATTTATTTATAGCAAAGTGCAATAATGAATTTATATATTTTAGAATAATAGAATTAAATATTGGCTATATCTGTTAAAATTTAAGAGAAAAGACTGACACATAAAGTCACTTAATAAAGTTTTTAGTTCATTTTATAAGCGAGTTAAAAAATTTTAAATACCGCCAACCAATCAGTTTTATCGTCTTGTCAGCTATTTTCAAGATACTGAATAGACAATTATATAAAAAGAGAGTGTGAGTTTATTGGAAATTAGACATATGCAGTATTTTGTTGAAGTCGTGAAGCTAAAAAGTATGACGAAAGCAGCATCTAAATTATTTATTACACAACCTACGATTAGTAACACGATAAAATTACTAGAAGAAGAATTAGAAGTAACTTTATTTAACAGGTATAAAAATCAAATATACCTTACAGATGCTGGGGAGGCATTCTTTTTCCAATGTAAAGAAATGCTTAAAATGTATGAAAATATTCCTAATGAATTAAGTAATATATTAGAGTTGAAAACCGGTCACTTAAAAATAGGGATTCCTACAATCATTAATATTAGAACCCTGATAAAGTTAATTTCTCAATTTCATGAATCATACCCGAATGTGACTTTCCAACTTTTTGAAAATGGCAGTAAAAAAATAGAAAACGATATATATTATGGCGATCTAGACATGGGAATTACAGTTTTACCTACGAATACTAAGGTGTTCAGTACATTCTCCTTCTTAGAAGAAAAGTTAAAATTAGTAGTTCATAAAAAGCATCCATTATCGCAAAAAAGTAAAGTTTTAATTGAAGATCTAGAGGATCAAGAATTTATTTTATTTAATTCTGATTTCTATTTAAACGATAAGATAACGGACATTTGTAGAAATCATGGCTTTAACCCTAATATTATTTTTGAGACTACGCAGTGGAGCTTTATTGAAGAAATGCTTATAAACAATATGGGCGTGTGCGTGCTACCAGAAGGCATATTAGAACTATTGGATAGTGATTTACAAGCGATAGATATTGACGAACCCTCGATGAAATGGGAACTCGCTATCATTTGGAGGAAAGATATTATCGTTGATTCTTTAACGAAACATTGGATTAAATTCATACAAGAAAATTACTTAATCAATCATTAAAAACAAAGGTCATTTGTAAATTTTATGACCTTATTAAATGTGGATATTTTATAATTATACTCTCGCGTCCTATAATCTGGTTATACAACATTATAGAAACGGGAGTTTTTTTCATGGACAATTATAAATACCCTATTGATAGTAAGATAGTCAGCACCGATCAAGTACTGATTAATGATTTAAATAATTACAATACGTTATTTGGTGGCGTATTGATGAAGAAAATTGATAACAACGCAACGTTATCTGCTAGAAGACATGCCAGAGTTAAAGAATGTGTTACAGCTTCAACAGATTCAGTAGAATTTTTATATCCGATTACACAGTCTGATTCCGTATGTATAGAATCCTTTGTAATTTATACAGGCGAAAAATCTATGGAAATCTTTTGTAAAGTAATTTCTGAAGACATGATCACTGCTGAAAGAAAAATTGCAGCAATCGCTTTTCTTACATTTGTAGCATTAGACGAAAACAAAAAACCAATTAAAGTTCCTAAAATAACAGCACAAACGAAAGAAGAAAAAATATTATTTATGCATGGCGAAGAAAGAGCAAAAATGAGAAAAAGCAGAAGAAAACAAAGTAAACACGTAATTGAATCTCTTGATATACGTAAACCATGGGAATTGGAGAAGTTATAAAATGATAAATGAAATGGAAGAACTACAAAAAGTTAAAGTAGACTTAACAAGTTTAAGAGCAGAATCTCCTAGCATGTACGAAAAATTAGAATATATAGCAAGCTTAACAAGACAACTTAGTATTCATTATAAATATTTAGGTGTACTTATGTTTTCAAAGGATAGCGAAGAACTTCATAATAATAGACCTATTTTTATCAGAGAATCTGTTTTAAATTTATACGAACAAGAAGTTGAAAAAGTTAAAAATGACAAAGACTTTGAATTATTTAAAAATATGGTGCAAGCCAGCCCAGATGTGGCATATTCGCAAATATTCCTTATCATTTTAGGTGCAGAACCAAGTTTTGTATTCCATAACACGATTATTAAATAACAATAAAGCAATTTTAATTTGGAATGAGGATGCAATAAATGAATATATCAGAATGTAGATATTTATGTATCAATAAAGATAAGTCCTTTGAAAAAGGAAAACTGTATTGGTTATTTCCAACAGAGGTGTCTACACTGGATGAAAAATATGCTTATGTTTCAAATGAAGGCCAACTTTTAACAGAGGAATACAAAAATAGTAATTTTGTTAGAAGTACCTCACATTGATTAAATCGTTTTATAGTATGAACGCACACATGATTATAAAATACAGAGCAACATCCATTTTAATATAGATTAATAAAGCAGGCACAAATTAATTTGTGCCTGCTTTTACGTGTTATAAATTCTCCATAGTTTTATTGTAAAATTTTATAAACCTAGTTTTAACCATCGTTAACGATTACTTTGTCAATCGCAGCATCATTTTATATTGTGAAATATTCTAAACACTATTCATCTAGCTTTTTAAAAAAAATCACTATTAAAAACCGACGACGCATAATTATGAGAAGTTTTTCCTATACTTTGAAGCACTAATTTCAAAGTGTTTGGTAAAACTTTTAGAAAAGAGTAAGGGGTCTTTGTAACCAACTCTATTTGACACTTCACTTATCGTTATATTGGTATGAATAAGTAATTGGGAGGCATGATACATTCGAATGTATGTTAAATAAGCTTTTGGTGAACAGTTTAAATTTTTCTTAAATAACTTAAATAAATGGCTGCGGGTAACATTTACATGTTGAGCAACATCGACGACGCTAATATCATTTTGATAATTAGAGTTGATGAAATCGACAGCTTTTTGAATATCTTCATTTACGATATCGACATTGACTGAGAATTTTTTAGGAAATTGTTCTTGTAATGTATACACCAATTGATATAAGTGTTGCATGATGAGGATGTCGTGTGAATTGCTCGATTCAATCGTTTTTGAAAGGGAACAGATATTTTGAATGCTGTGTCTAATTTCTGAGGTGTCTGCGCCTATAATCACATGGTCATCCACGATATAACTGCGTTCTAAATAGTCTAAGATATTTTTACCACTAATGCCTACCCAATAATAAGTCCACGGTTTTGAAAAAGAGGGCTTATATTCTACTTCCATGCCTTTCTCTAATAAGAACATATCACCTTCTCGTAAATGAAAGGTTTGGCCATTGTATTTAAATACACCTTCGCCGTGCGTGACGATATGTATGACTGATTTTTGCAAAACTGTATAATTATATCCAACATTTGGTACACCTATTTCAATACCACACTCTGCTAAATTAGCGTCAATCAGTTTCTTTTGAAATTTTTTCCACAATACTTGCATAAAATACCTCTCCATTAAATAAAATTGGTTTTATTATCTTAATATAACCATATTCAAATAATGAAATGCAACATTTTGCCATATTTTATCATCATTATGCTATTCATAACATATATATTGTACTGATAGAATGATATTAACACATGTGAAAGCGCTTTAAAAAAGATGGTTTTAGAGGTGAATAAGGTGAATAGAGCATTAAATGGTAAGCAAAAATTGGCATTCGGGTTCGGTGCAATAGGAAAAGACGCTATATTTAATATCGTGGGTCTCTTCTTAATGTTTTATACTACAGACATTGTAGGGCTATCTCCAGCATTTGTAGGGGTTATGCTTTTTGTTGCACGTATTTGGGATGCGGTCAATGACCCAATGATGGGGATGATTGTTGATAATACACGAAATAATTTTGGTAAATTCAAGACATGGCTCGTTATAGGTACACTCGTTAACGCTATCGTGACAGTACTATTATTTACGAATTTTGATTTACCACAAACAGCTATGTATGTTTATATTTCAATTATATATATTTCCTGGGGAATGACGTATACGATGATGGATATTCCGTATTGGTCATGGTTACCTAATTTAACGCATAACCCTAGAGAACGTGAAGAATTGTCAGTAATACCAAGATTTTTCGCGAGTTTAGCAGCATTTACTGTAGGTACATTTGGTTTGTTCTTTATACATAAACTCGGCGATGTTTTTGGCAATGGTAGTGATTCAGTCGGCATCTTTGTGTTTGCTGTCATTTGTAGTATTGTTTTTATCTTTACTATAGGCGTCACGGTCTTCAAAGTACCAGAAGATCATGAAATGGAAAATAAAATTGGTATTAAAGTTAATTTTAAAGATATTGGCCGTATTTTATTTAAAAATAAAGAGTTACTTGCGATTATGGGTGTTTTATTAACATTTAACTTATGTTTACAAACACTGAATGGTTCTATCATTTACTACTTTAAATATGTCGTAAATGCTGAACACTTATTTTCAATTTTCAATTCAATGATTTTGTGTGAAATGGCCGGTTTATTACTCTTACCACGCTTTATTAAATGGGTAGGCAGAACAAAGGCTTTTAATACATCAATTACGTTAATTATCACAGGATTGCTTATTATTTTAGTAGCTGGATATATTGTACCTCAAAGTGTGGCTGTAGTTATTATTGGTGCAGGTATGCTACGAATTGGTTCAGGTTTTATGATTGGTATTACAACAGTATCACTTGCAGATGTGATTGATTATGGTGAAGTTAAATTTGGTCAACGTAATGAAAGTGTCATCACCTCTACGAATACATTTTTAACTAAAGCCTCACAAGCTATTGCAGCATTACTCGTAGGTGTAGGTCTATCTGTATTAGGTTATACGCCGAACGAAGCACAATCAGAGTTAACAGTTAACGGATTAAGAATTTTAATTATTATAGCGCCGCTTATCTTTGTTAGTTTAACAGCTATTTTATATCATAAAGCATTCAATCTAAAAGGTGACTTTTTAAATGATATCGAGAAAACACTTCGATACAAGCGCCAAAAGGAACATAGAGAGAATATTAAGTAGAGAGGATGTCATTTGATGTTAGAACAACAATTTCATGAAAATATGGAAATTCAACATGTTAATATGATGCCACGACGTGCATTTTATATACCATATCAACCAGGGGAGTCTGCCTACCGTTTAGAAACACGTTATAAGACTAAGAATATAACATTGTTAAACGGAGATTGGGACTTTGAATACTTCAACTCATTAGAAGCATGTATGAGTCAGGGTGAAAAGAAGAAAAAAGATACGTTGCCAGTACCATCTGTATGGAATTTGTTTGGATATGATCAAATACAGTATCTTAATACGCAATATCCAATTCCTTTTGACCCGCCTTACATTCCCAAAAGTAATCCGTGTGGTCGTTATACACGCTCATTTGAAGTGACTACATACGATGCGCAAAGTGATTATCATTTAAATTTTGAAGGTGTAGACAGTGCATTTTATGTATGGGTAAATAACCAGTTTATAGGTTATAGTCAAATATCTCATTCTATTTCTGAATTTGATATTTCAAAATTCATACATGAAGGCACGAATAATATTCAAGTATTGGTATTAAAATATTCTGATGGTACATATTTTGAAGATCAAGATATGTTCCGTCACTCAGGTATTTTTAGAGATGTTTACATTTTAAAACGTGCGCAATCACGAGTAGATGATTTTAAAATAGAAACCCACTTAGCAGATGGTTTGAACGAAGCATTTATAGATGTAGGCATAGAACGCAAACAATCATTAAATCAACTGACATTACATTTATATAGTCCTGATGGTAATTTAGTAAGTAGTGTTGAGGTCTCAGACAAATATCAATTCACGCTGAAAGAGCCACAATTATGGTCGCCAGAATCTCCAGAACTTTATACATTATTAATTGCGACTGATGATGAAGTGATTACACAAAAAGTTGGTATTAGAGAAGTTCAAATTAAGGACAATCAATTTTATATTAATGGTCAATCAATTAAAATTCGCGGCACCAACCATCATGATAGCGACCCTAATACGGGGTATGTCATGAGTGAAGAAAAGTTCATGAAAGACTTAGAGCTTATGAAGCAAGGTAATTTTAATGCGATTCGTACGGCACATTATCCAAAGTCACCATTATTCTATGAATTAACAGATCAATATGGCTTTTATGTGATGAGTGAAGCTGATCTAGAAACACATGGCGTGGTGAGATTATACGGTGAAGAGAATACAGAACATTTTAATTTGATTACTGATGATCCTCAATATAGAACTGCAATTATCGAGCGTATTGAAGCTTCCATTGTGCCTTTGAAAAACTATAGTTCTATCGTTTCATGGTCAATGGGTAACGAATCAGGATTTGGCATCAATATGGTTGAAGGATTGGCACGGGCTAAACAATTAGACGCGACAAGACCGTTGCATTATGAAGGCACATTATATCGAGATAAATCAAAAAATTATGATGTATCTAATGTCGACATGATTAGTCGCATGTATCCTTCTCCAAATGAAGTAGAAGAAAGATATTTGAAAAATCCTGAATTAGATAAACCTTTCATACTATGTGAATATGCACATGCGATGGGTAACTCACCTGGTGACCTTCGTGCTTATCATCAGCTTGTTGAAGATTATGATAGCTTTATTGGAGGATTTGTTTGGGAGTGGTGTGATCATGGTGTGCAAGTAGGTTTGAAAGATGAAGAACCCATTTTTAGATACGGAGGAGATTTTGGAGAACGTCTTCATGACGGCAACTTCTGTGTCGATGGCATTGTGTTCCCGGACCGCACACCGCATGAAGGTTATTATGAGTTTAAACATGAACACAGACCTTTAAGGGTGATTCAGCAAGACGAGTATCAACTTACATTACGTAACCAATTGGATTTCACGAATATTGAAGATTATTTGATTGTGGAAGCGACGACAACATATTTAGATGGAACGAAACAATCTTTTGAAATTTCATTCAATCACTTCGCGCCACATACCAAGCAAATCATTGATTTAAATGAATATATTGAGACGAAGACATTAAGTGATATCATCTTACGTTATAGATTGAAAAATGGGGACGCATTACGTCAGGCACATTTTGATTTGGGTTATGACCAAATCGTCTATCAACGTCAATCAATGATGTGTCAAAGCAGTGTAACGCCATCATCGATTACTTTAAATGAAAATAATCATACAATTGAGGTTTCAACGGATGGTTGGAGATACACATTTAATAAATTAGACGCGAGCTTAAAAAGTGTGATATATCGAGACCATATTATGATGAAGCAACAAACAGAAAATAAGCTTTGGCGTGCACCTACAGATAATGATGCTTATATGCGTCCAGATTGGGAGTATTCAGGATATAAAGACATTGGTACACGTGTACATGATTACCGTATTCAAGAAAGCAAGAGTGACGTCAGTCTTATCTTTGATATTGCGATGGTAGATGAAGTCGTACCACCTGCATTATGGGGCACACTCACTTGGACAATTCAAAACGATGGCACCCTTAATGTGGATTATGATTTAGAAAGAGATACATTAGCACCATTCTTGCCACGTTTCGGCTTAGCTATGACCTTGCCGAATGATTATGAACAAGTTGAATATTACGGACATGGTCCTTATAGCAGTTATCAAGATAAAGGTATGGCAACTTATTTAGATTATTTCAATACATCAGTAGTAGAAAATAGTCAAAACCATATCAAACCACAAGAATCAGGTAGTCATAACGAAACAACATTTGTTAAACTTTCAAATGGTCCACGTGCTATAGTCATAACAAGTGAAGATACATTCAGTTTTAATACAACGCATTATTCACTAAACCAGTTAACAAACACAGCACATAAAGATCAATTAGAACAGGAAGATCAGACTTATTTATATATTGATTATGCCCAAAGTGGTATAGGTTCCAATAGTTGTGGACCTGAATTGGTAGAAGCATACCGTCTTAATGATAAATACATTAAATTTAACTTTAATTTGAATTTTGAGTGAATTAGAAGCGGTTATATAAAAGGTGACAAATAATTAGAAACGATAAATAAAGAGGCATTATCAGATAGTATTTCCATAAAGGAAAACTTCTGGTAATGCCTTTTTTGGTAGATTGATGAATTAATAGTACGATTTCTTTTTATTTTTCTCCTTCTTTTCGAGGTAAGGTAAAACGAAAATAACAAACATAGCACAAAATATTGCTACTACAGAACCTAATGGCAT
>Ga0079226_10002238_pt1 | contig 14892 bp, 15 predicted proteins | sample Poulit2014_FD_76345 | JGI IMG/M metagenome (GOLD analysis project Ga0079226, IMG submission 76345) | Agricultural soil microbial communities from Georgia to study Nitrogen management - Poultry litter 2014 | ecosystem: Environmental > Terrestrial > Soil > Agricultural land | place: USA: Georgia... | reverse complement strand
GCGGTCACGATTAACCCATTTCGGGTTGTTTGGATTATGAGATAAAAAATCACGCCATAAAACTTCGGCGATATCCGCCATTCCCATAGGCGCACCCGGGTGCCCTGATTTTGCTTTTTGCACCGCATCCATACTTAAAAAACGAATTGCGTTTGCACGTTCTCTTCTTGTAGGCATAAATTCACCTCTATGTCCTTTTTAAAAATTAAAGTTTTACAATAAGCATTGCTTCTAACTTTTCAATATCCGCTGCAAATTTACGAATACCTTCAGCCAATTTATCCACTGCCATTGCATCCATATTATGTTGCCAATAGAACTCTGCCTCTGTCATTGCTGCTGGGCGCGGTAATATTGAACCTTGATAATCCAATTTACGTGGTAGTTCTGCATTGCTTTCTTGTAATTCTTTTAATAACGCTGGAGAAATGGTTAAACGATCGCAACCAGCTAATTCAGTGATTTCACCAATATTACGGAAACTTGCTCCCATTACTACGGTTTTATAGCCATACTGTTTGTAATAGTTATAAATTTTTGTTACTGAAATTACCCCAGGATCTTCACTCGGCACAAACGCTTTCTTATCACTGTTCGCTTTATACCAGTCTAAAATACGACCAACAAACGGCGAAATAAGGTAAACACCTGCTTCTGCACACGCCCTTGCCTGAGCTTCAGAGAATAATAATGTTAAATTACAGTTAATCCCTTCTTTTTCTAGAATTTCCGCTGCACGGATACCTTGCCAAGTAGACGCAATTTTTATCAAAATTCGATCATTACTGATTCCTGCTTCATTATAAAGTGCAATAAGTTTACGTGCTTTTGCTACAGTTGCTTCTGTATCGTAAGATAAACGAGCATCCACTTCAGTAGAAATACGTCCTGGGACGATTTTCAAAATTTCCAAACCAATATTTACCGCTAATTTATCTTCTGCATCAATTAATTGTTGTGCTTTATCTGAACTTTTACTTTTTGCATAATCAACAGCTTCATCAATTAACGAAGCATATTGTGGTAGTTGGGAGGCACTTAATACTAATGATGGATTGGTGGTTGCATCTTGTGGTTGGTATTTTTTGATTGCTTCAATATCGCCGGTGTCGGCAACAACCACTGTCATTTTGCGTAATGTGTCTAATTGATTCATCATTTTATTTCTCCTAAATATTAATTATCCAATTTCATACTAAAGTTGTTTTTGCATTTTTTGATGTACAATATCTACAACTTCTTTCCCAAAAATAATTTGATATTGATTAGCCATAGAAAACAAACCTTTTACTAAGTCTAATTTTTCTATTTGATTTTTATTTATCTCTTCTGGATTATTTAATACAACTCTGATTCTTGTTGCACAATGAGTTAATGCGACAATATTCTTCTTTCCACCTAAATATTCAATTAATTTAGTAGCAATTTCATTATATTCATTACTCTCAATATTAAGCGATAATGACTCCAATGCATTTTTTATTAACTCAATAAAATTTTCCGCATTCCAAGCACTTCTACCAACAAATAACCCATCAATATATTTCTTATTTATTAACTTATTAGCATTCTCCGGATTAACACTGCCTCCATATAATACTGGAATATCTAATCCCTCTTTATTAAACATCTCATATAAACATTGTTTAATTACAGAATGCTTTTCATCTGCATATTCTGCAGAAGCTGGAATTCCTTTTTCACCAATAGCCCAAACAGGCTCATAAGCTATTCTAACAAGAGGTAACTGATCTTTAGTTACTCCACTCAAGCCAATTTTTAATTGTGTTCTTAATATTTCATCTGAAATACCATATTCTTTTTGTTCTAATGTTTCACCAACACATAATAATGTAATAAATTTATGTTTTAATGCTGAAAGAACTTTCTTATTTTCTTCTTCATCTGTCTCTTTAAAGATATGGCGTCTTTCAGAATGTCCTATCATTACTAATTTAATATCTAATTCTTTTAACATTAATGGCGATATTTCACCTGTAAATTGACCTGAATCAGCATAACACATATTTTGTGCGCCAATCACAATTAAATTATTAAATTTATTATTTATTAAACTCGTCGCATCACTTAAAGTTGTATAAGATGGTATAACAAATAACTCTACATTATCAGTTTTGATATCTCTTTTATATAAATCTCCTAACCTTGATAAATAATGAATAACATCTTTATTCCCTTTATACATTTTTAGATTAGTACCAAAATAAATCTTATTTTTCATTTATTTATTCCTTTATGTTTTTTATTAATACTCTACAAGGAGAACCATCTGCATTTTCAATAGCTATCGGAACCATCACTGCATAAACTTTATGACTTGTAATATTTTTTGTATTACAGATATATTCTACTAACGTTATACCTTTGGATAATAAATGATAATGTGTTGTATGTTTTTCTAAAGGCTTATCCATTTTATTTTCCACCCAAAATCGGATTGGATAATCCTGAGGAAAATCAAATGCTACAATAGTAATATTTTTATTCTTCATAAATATCACAGCATCATCTGTTAAATAAGGTGACTTTGTCCAAAATTCTTTAGAATTATAACTATAAAAAGTATCCCAATGCGTTTTAAAAATGATCTTATCTGGATTATTATCTGGCCACACTCTTCTTAATATATCTTCTGTAATAGCCAAATTTTCTTGGATTTCCTTAGAAAGATCAACAATATAAAATTCTCCTATATAAATATTAGGATTAATATCCAATATATTATAACCATCTTTATTAATATGACTTAACGCATCCATATGAGTAAAAGCGTGGCAAGATACTTTTATTTGTGTTGCTTCAAATAAATCTCCATTATCAAAATCACCCTTTTTCTCAATAATTGTTTTCCAACGTATATGCTGATTAGTAATAGGCATTGATAAATCTACCCATTCTCTCTCCATAATAAACCTCCCGTTTACTCAAAAAATATACTTGGTAAATAAGTACTAAATTCTGGCACTAATATTAAGATTACTAATAATCCTAATAAAGATAGTAAATATGGAATACTACTCTTTAATACTTTTATTGGTTCACATTCAGCAATATTTGCAGATAAATAGATTAAATAACCAACTGGAGGAGTAACCAATCCAATCATTAAGTTCAAAATAATGACTAAACCAAAATGGATAGGTGAAATTCCGAATTGATTTATAATTGGCATAAATACTGGAACTAATATTGTTAAAGCAGCTGTAGGATCCATAATCATTCCAATAAAAAGAACAATTACATTAATTAAAATTAATGCGGATAAAGGAGAAGAACAAATTTCTGACACATAAGTAGCTACCTGATGACTAATTTGCAATCTAGCAATAACCCATGCAAATATAGAGGAAGCTCCTACAATTAACATCACAGTTATTGTCCCTTTTAAAGATGAAACTAATGCTTTCTTTAATTTTTCTATACTTAATTCTTTGTAAATAAATGTTCCTACTAAATATGCATACACTACTGAAACCGCTCCTGCTTCCGTTGCAGTAAACATTCCAGAAATAATTCCATATAAAATTATAATTGGACAAAATAGAGCCCAAATAGCATCTTTTGAACTTTCTTTAACTTCTTTCCAGCTAAATGGTGTTGATTGATTACCAAAACCTTTCATTTTTGAAATAACAAAAGTAACAAAGATAAGTGTAAAGGCAATGAGTAGTCCTGGTATTACACCAGATAAAAACATTTTTCCTACAGAAACACCTGCTCCAGCCAACGCAGCAAATACGATCATAGGAACACTTGGTGGAATAATTGGCCCAATAATTGAAGCAGATTGTGTTAATGCCGCAGAAAAAGGAGCTGGATAATTATTCTTTTTCATTTCCGGAATTAATGAGCTGCCAATTGCTGCTGTAGAAGCAACAGCTGATCCACTAATAGATCCAAAAAATAAACTGGAAAAAATATTAATATAAGCTAGAGAACCTTTCCAACGACCAATAAATGATGTTACAAAACGAATAATCCTTGTTGTAATTCCTCCAACACTCATCAATTCACCAGCTAAGAAAAAGAAGGCTAATGCTTGTAGTGCATTAGTATCAATGCCTTGCATAACTTGTTGTGCAACAATAGTTACTGGTACATAAGGTAAAAATAAAAATAAAGTAACTATTGAGGAAAAAATAATACTGTAGAATAATGGCAATCCAAAGACAGTTAATATAAACATAACGCCTAATAAAACAATAAATGACATTATAATTCCCCTACAACTTTAGTTTTTGCTAATGAAATAAAAGCAATAATGATTCTGACAACTTCCAAAGATAAACATAAAATAAATGGAACATAAACCCAAGAAATAGAAATCTTAAATGCAGAATAATAACTATTCAAATTCATACTATATAACTTTATTCCACCTTTAATTAATAAAGCTAAAGAAATTAACATCACAATATATAATGCCGATGATAATAACCATCCATATTTAAACTTCTCAAATATAGCTATTCTTAATAAAGGCACCTGTATTTGTGTTGTTGTTAATATTCCAAATAAGATCATATAGGTATAACAAAACCTTAAAAATTCTTCTGCCCAAGGGAACGAAATATTAATAACATATCTAGTAATTACTTGAACAAAAGTCATTACAACTAGAATAAGAAAAAAGAGACATCCTAAAGATAAAAACGTCTTACTAATAAACTTCTCATATTTCTCAATCATAATGCCCCTCCCTTCTTATATAAGTATAGAGTAAAACTATATATTATTTAGTTTCAGAAATTTTCTTAATTTCTTGATCACCAAATTTTTTGGCATAATCATCCCAAGCCTTTTTAGCTCCAATTTGGAAAGATGCAACGTCAGGTAATTCTTCTACTTGCATACCTTGTTGTTTTAATTTCTCAAGATAAATTTTATTTTCTTCAACATTTAGTTTCTTCTCTAAATCTGCTCCCTCTTTTGCTGCCTTCAATAATATTTCTTGATCTTCCTTATCTAATGAATTAAAACGATCTAAATTCATTGCCATTGGCGCAGCTGTATAAGCATGATGGGTTAATGATAAATATTTTTGTACTTCTTGAAGATTATTGTTATAAATATGATGAATTGGATTTTCTTGACCATCAATTACACCTGTTTTCAATGAAAAATAGACTTCATTAAATGGCATTGGTGTTGGATTAGCACCCCACTCTTTAAATGCTGCAATATGTGCCGGATTTGGGGTTGTTCTTAATTTAAGATGGGATAAATCTTTTACAGATTTAACTTGTCTTCTATTATTAGTAATATCTCTAAAACCAATTTCATAGAAAGCTAGACCTTTTAATCCATATTGTTCTAAAGACCCTAACAGTTTTTCTCCGACATCACTATTTAAGACTTTTTCTACATGTTCCTCATTTCTAAATAAAAACGGCAGATCTAATAAATTAAGCTGCTCATTAAAAGTTGTATAATAAGGATTCCCTACCACTACAATATCAATAGTCCCCATTCTAGTTCCATCAATTTGGGTACCTGAAGAGCCTAATTCACTATTTGGATGTAATTTGATGGTAATTCTCCCCTTAGATAATTCATTAACTCTTTTCGCCATGAATTCTGTTGCTTTAGTCACCGTATCCGTTGGCGAACCATAATGGCTTAGTGCTAATTCATATGTCCCTGCTGCAAAAATACTGGAAGAATAAATTACTGATAATACTGCTGCTGAAATAAAATTAAACTTTTTCATAGGTACACCCTCATTTGTTTGTTATTAAATGAATATTTTGTATTTTTTAAATATCAGCATCTATGATATTTCTGATCAATTTCATTGATCTTAGCAACTTTAGGGGCAGATCCACCGCCAGCAAAGTCACAGTTCAACCAGGTTTTTAACAAAGCCTTAGCGAGCTCAACGCCAATTACACGCTCACCAAAGCAGATAATTTGTGCATTATTACTTTTTCTTGCTCTTTCTGCTGAAAATACATCATGGCATACAGCGGCTCTGACGCCTGGTATCTTATTGGCGGTAATTGACATTCCAATACCTGTGCCGCAAGTTAAAATAGCACGTTCGTATTTTCCTTGAGCTACAGCCAAAGCTACAGCCTCTGCTACATCCGGATATAAAACAACATCCCCAGCTTTAGAACCAAAATCATCATATTCAATACCTAAAGAATCTAAATATTTCATTAGTTCTACTTTTAAGTTATATGCTGCTTCATCACAGCCAATTGCAATTTTCATATTAAATACTCCTAAAATGATTACATTTTTGTTAAATTTAAAATGGTATTAACATTACTCGCAGTTGTCGCAATAATATTGATAATGCCTGTTCTCAATGCACCTAATATTGCCATTGCTTTACTACTTTCAGATGCAATACCAATTACACAAGGTATAGCTCTTAGATCATCTAAACTTAAGCCAATCACTCTATTGCTCATTACTGTCTCTACAGGCTTACCCTGTAAATTGAAAAAACCATAACCAGCAATATCCCCAATCACCCCAAGATTTATTTTTGCTTCTGTTACCTCCTGCGGTGTAAACCAACCTAATTGCACCATATAGCTGTTTTCATTCATATCACCTATACCAACTAATGCTATATCAGCTTTTCTAGCTCTATCCAGAGTCTCTTTAATCACACCATTTTTCATAAATACGTCCCTAAACTCTTTATTCTCAAGGTACGCAGGTGCATATAAAGTCTCATTTATGCCACTAAAATTTCTCGCTAAATTTCTACACGTATGATCAGCATCTACAGGTTCCCCATTTCTCTGAACTCCACCAATACCACAAATAAACTTGCAGGATTTCGCTGGGAAAATACCAACATGCTCTCCTACCGATGCCACATTACGACCTTGACCTACTGCAATTGTCATACCATCTTTTAACGTATGTGATAAATATGAACTCACTAATGCTGCTACTTGTTTTCTTTGCTCTGTTTCATTTGGTTCATCTATCGCGATTAATGCTCTTTGAATACCAAACTCATCAATTAATCTTTTTTCCAATTGGGACGTATAAATCGGATGATATCTTACGTTAATTTCAACTACCCCTTCCTCTCTAGCTTTTTTAAGTAATCTTCCAACCTTTATCCTGGAAAGGTTAAATTTATTTGCAATTTCTTCTTGTGTTAATTCATGTTCATAATATGCAATTGCAATTTCTGTTAATAAATCAATTTCTTTTAGATCTACCATATATAATATTTCCTAAATAATATTATCTATATATTTTCTAGACTTAATTAAAGTTTCTTCAATTACATTAATATCAATTTTATGTTCAAATTTTTTTGGCATAGAATCTAATTCCCGATATATCCTTAATGGAATTTCCAAACTACAAGGAATATTACTACGCTTTAATTGACTAACAATATTACAATAATCAATCATTCCATCTCCTATAGCTGTAAACCTGAACTTATCATCCTCAATAATTACATCTTTAATATGAAAATATTTACAATATTTAATAGAGTTCATTGATTGCTCTATTAAATTTAACTTTATATCATAAGTTAGCATATTTCCTGGATCAAAATTTATTGCATAAAAATCATTATCTAATTGATTTAATATTCCAAGCCCATCTTCTAATTTTACAAAAGCATTGAAGTTATAATCTCCTGCATTCTCTAAACATAAAATACAATGATTTTTTTCTAATAGACTCTTTAGTGATTTTAAATTTATTATTAATTTATCTTTATTTTCTAGTTTGGTAGTACAGACATTAATATATTTAGCTCCTATTAAATTAGCAAATGTGAGGCGAGCAGAAAAAATATCATATAATCCTTCTGTTGATAGATCCATTGTACACCCTAAAGCCAAAGTATCTAATTTATACTTATTTTTAAGATAATTAATATATCTAGCATTTTCTTCACTAAAAAGATCTTGATTTAAATTACTAACATATCCTTGGTTATAAGCTAATTCAAAATAATTAAATCCGCATTTTTTAATAGAAGAAAAAATAGTTTCTAGATCATATCCATCATAAATAGAAGTATTAACAGCTAATTTTAAGTTATTTTTCATTCCTATCTCCTCACATAATAGAAACTTTATAAGCTATTCATTTTTTCCTAATAATTTAATTTTATTCCAATAAATTTTTATAATTGGCATAGTAAAAACAAGAACTGTAGCTAAAATAAAAAATACAGATATTGGACGTTCTAATATAAGCCACCAATTGCCTTTAACCATTGTAATAGTCTGTCCTAATCTTAATTCTAATACGCCACCTAAAATTAAACCTATAGTCAAAGGAATAACTGAAAAACCAAATAGTCTCATTAAATATCCAAGTACACCAAAAATTAATGCTACATAAACATCAACTACAGATAAATTAACTGCATATGCACCGACAATACAAAAAACAAACACCATTGGCCATAAAATAGATGTAGGAATAAAGGTAATACGTGCGAATAACTTAGCTCCAGCTAACCCAATAATAAAAAATATAATATTTGCTAAAAGCATAGACCAAAAAATTGTATAAACAGCCTCGCCATTTTCAATAAACAAATTAGGACCAGGGTTTATCCCATGAATCATTAAACCAGCTACAATTACAGCTGCTGTAGGGCTACCTGGTATTCCTAATGCCAAACTTGGTACCATAGAACCTCCTGTTGCTGCATTATTTGCAGCTTCAGACCCTGCAATACCTTCAATAGATCCATTACCAAACTCTTCAGGTCTTTTTGACCAACGTTTAGCTTCGTTATAACCTACTATTGATGCCACAGTAGCCCCTTCAGCAGGTAAAATACCAATAAATGTACCTATTCCAGTAGAGCGCAGAATAGTTTTCCAAATTCGCTTATAATCTGAATAAGATGGTAATTTGATCTTATCCATTTTCACTAAATTACCTGTTATAGATGATCTAGAAATTTGAATGAATAGTTCACTAATTCCAAAAATGCCGATCATCATTGGAACTAAATTAATTCCTTCATATAATGCAGAAACTCCGAATGTAAAACGATCTATAGTTGTTAAAGGATCCACTCCTATAGTAGCAATTAATATCCCTAACAAACCTGATAATAAATTTTTTAAAACTGAGCTATTCCCAACAGTAGCTAACATAGAAATAGCAAAAATTGTTAAAGTTAAATATTCTGGTGGAGAAAATTTATAAGCAATATCTGCAAGAAGAGGAGCTGCAATCATCAAACAAATAACACTAATTATTCCACCAATACCTGAAGAGACTGTCGCAATTCCTAACGCTCTTCCTGCTTCTCCTTTTTGTGCCAGAGGATAACCATCTAAACAGGTTGTTGCACTAGCTGATGTTCCTGGCGTATTAATTAGGATCGCAGTTATCGCTCCTGCAAAAGTTGCCGCACAATAAATAGTAAGCATAATTGTTGAAGCAGATATAGGATCCATTGTAATGGTAAATGGAAGAATCAATGCAACACCTGTTGTAGCATTTAATCCAGGTAATGAACCTATTAAAATTCCTCCAATAGAAGCAATTATAATCCATACTAATAATTCAATATTAGCCAAATTTCCTAATGCATTCCAAATAATATCCATAGTTTATCCCCTTGCATAACTTATTACTATTCCATCTGGAAACTTGACACCTAAAACCTGTTCAAATAAAACATAAACAAAAACAGGAAGAATAATACCTAACAAAATAATTGGAACAATCTTTATTTTATTTGTCCATAAAATATGAATTGCTAAAGAAAATAAAGTTACTGCTAAGAAAAAATCTATATTCAAAACCAATATAAATATAGGAATAATAAGGAGTAACTTTATAGTCATACGATTAAAATTAGCATCTAAAGTATCTTTTTCCTTATCACTTTTCATCCATAATATGAATCCCAATAAAATAATAAGAACTGCACATATAATAGGAAAAGTTGATGGTTGCAGCCCCCTTTGTAAAATAGGTGGCAACTCTCTAAATTGAGAAGCAAGATAAATAACAACACTTGCAAATATAAAAATAGTAAAAAATATAAAGAAATTTCTCTTGCTTCTCATAATGTCTCCTTATTTTTAATAAATTATTTTAATAATTATTTAATAAAACCTAATTGTTTTAATGATTCATGCATTTCTTTGTCACTTTCTTTTAATTGTTTAGCCCATACATCTTTATTAGCAACTGAAGTTTCATCTAAACCAAGGTTATCCAAAAATTTCTGGAATTCAGGCTTAGCCATAGCTTCCAATAATGTTTTTTCTAATTTGTCAACAACATCCGCTGGTGTTCCAGCTTTGACAACAAAACCACGGACTGTAGATAAACTCACTGGGATTCCCAATTCCTTAGCCGTAGATACATTAGGTAAAGATTTCATTCGGTTATCAGACAAAACAACTATTGGACAAACTTGCTCTGCATCGATTTGTACTTTAGCTTCACCTAAATTTAAAACACCAACATCAACACCTCCAGCAACAATCTGAGTTGCAACTTCATTGGCACTGTCAAATGGAATAACTTCTGCTGTTTTAACATTGGCTTTAGTAGTAAATGCAAATGCAGATACATCATCAATTCCTCCTAAATGGGTAGTCCCATAGGTGAGTGCTTTTTTCTTCTGAGATTCCACAAATTCATTTGCATCTTTAAAACGATTACATTTCACCATTAAAATCTGAGGATCATCTGTTGCTCTTGCAATCGGAATCCAATCTTTTAATGTTGTTTTTGAACTCCCTTTAGCTATTTCCCCAGCTTGCCCACTTGTGTATGTCAAAATCGTATACCCGTCTGCCGGACGAGAAGCTACATAATCTAGAGACAGTAATCCTCCACCACCTTTTTTATTCACTATTGTGATTGATTTACCTAAAATGGGTTCTGATAAATTCGCAACCATACGAGCAGTTAAATCAGTACCGCCTCCCGCACCGGAATGTGTTACCATCTCTAAGTTTTTACTCGGAAATGCTATTGCTGTTGTTGATAACACGACTAGTGAAGTCAGCAATAAAACTTTTTTCATATTGGTCTCCTTTAAGAAAAACAGTTAATTGAACGAAATAAACCAGATTAAGAAAATTCAAACTAATACATCATGTTATCTATTAACAAACTCTGACATATATTTCAGTATCAAAGACATAGATACAGCACCCGGATCTACATGACCTAATGATCTTTCACCTAAACTTTTAGCTCTACCGAAAACTGCAACTTGATTACGAGTATTTTCAGCACCATCTTCCGCAGCTTTGGCTACACTTGATAAGGCATTTTTTAAGTCTTCATTCTTAACCTGCTCAGATTGTTTTTCAGCTGCAACCAGAGCATCAATCATTGTTTTGTCACCGGGTTTCGCTCCTCCTCTAGCAAAAACAGCAGCAGCCCCAGCAACTAAAAATTGTGAAAGTACAGTACTATCAAAATCTTGTTGACCCACAATAGCCTTTCCACCAGATCTAAATAAAGTACCAAATATTGCGCCAGAAGCTCCGCCCATGCTCGACATCATCTTAGTACCTGCCGTTAAAAATAATTCACCAACATCTTTAGGCGAAAAATCATTACTTGAAAGTAAATCTCGAACAGCTGCAAAACCTCGTTGCATACCTAATCCATGATCTCCATCACCAATTTTTAAATCTAATTCTGTCAACATCGGTTCACTACTGACCATTTTTTCAGCTGTATATAAAAGCATTTCTCTTGTTTCTGTTAAATTCATATCATTTTCTCCAAGCAAAACTGTTACAAGGCATGTCATATAATTTTTGTAATTCATCATCCAAACGAAAGATAGTTACTGAATAACCTGCCATTTCTTGTGAAGTACAATAAGAGCCGATTAAAACATCATAAATTTGTATATTTCGTGCAGTTAACTCTTGATGAACTTTTCGATAAGCAATTAATAATTCGGTATAAGTTGAGCCACCTAAGTTATTAATGGTCACACAGACTTTGTCTTCACTTTGTAATTCAATGTCATTACATAAACGCTCAACCATCTCACCATTAATTTGATCAGCAGTTGTCATTTTTTGTCTTCTAACACCTGGCTCACCATGAATTCCCATACCAAGTTCTAATTCATCATCTTCCAACTCAAAATTAAATTTTCCTGTTTGAGGAATAGAACAAGCCCCTAAAGCTACGCCTATAGTTCTCGTGTTAAAATTTGCTTTTTTAGTTACTTCATAGACCTGTTCTAAATCATAACCAGACTCAACAGCAGCCCCAGCAATCTTCAGAACATACATATCACCAGCAACACCACGTCTATCACTCATTTTAGAAATGGGTGCTGCAGAAATATCATCTGTTACACGTACAGTTTTAACTTGAATTCCTTCCTCTTCTAAAAGTTCAGCTGCAATATCAAAGTTCATATTATCGCCAGCATAATTACCATAGACGAACAACACACCTTTGCCTTTTTCTGCTGCTTTTGTTGTTTCTATAATGATGTCAGGGGATGGTGATGCAAAAATCTCTCCTAGTGCCGCTGCATCAGCCAATCCTTGCCCTACATAACCTGCAAACATAGGCTCGTGTCCACTTCCACCTCCTGTGACAACTACAACCTGATCATTCCGAATTTGATCACGATATACACCGCTATAACCATCTACTTTTAATAATTTGCCTCGACAAGCACAAAGTAATCCCTCTAATTGTTCTGCTGGAACAGCATTAGGATTATTCAGTAATTTTTTAGGTTTTCTTGCCATAATACTTTTCTCCAAATTGTCTTATTCTGATTCAAGGACACCTTTGCCCATACGAACGGCAATATTAAAGGCAGCTTCAAAAGCTGTTGGCACAGCAATATTCTTGCCATACAAGTCATACGCTGTACCATGATTAGCGGTTGTAATTGGAATAGGAATTCCACCTTGTACTGTGACTCCTCGTTCAAAACCAAGAAGCTTAAGCGCAGTAGAAAATTGGTCGTGATACATTGACACTACCCCATCAATATTAAGGCGTTTCACTTCATGCATCGTCGTATCACTAGGAAATGGGCCATATAAATTAATTTGGTATTCTTTACGAGCGTGTTCCATCGCCGGCTTAATAATAGTAATTTCTTCATCTCCGAAAACACCTCCTTCACCACCATGAGGGTTTAAGGCTTGTACAGCAATTCTAGGTTGTGTAACACCGGCACGTACTAAAGAACTATGTAATAAACGAATACAATCAATAACTGCTGGAATAGATAAATTAGGTACAATATCTTTGAATGGAATATGGGAAGTCACTCTACTTGCCCAGATATTATCAACAACATTTAACTCACACACAAAACCATCAAAATTAGTTTGTTCTGCAAACCAATGTAATTCATCACGATACTTTAAACCACCTAAATGCATAGCTTGTTTATTTAATGGTGCAAAACAAATAGATTGCACATATCCAGCCTGAGCATATTCCACAGCTTTTTTCAAAGTTTCTAAAATATATACACCACTTTGTTGAGTGGCTTTACCATATTCGAAAGGTTTTAAATTTGAATTTTTGTATGAAATTAATGCAGGAATCCCTTTTTCATACGAAAATGAAGGCAGTTGATTCTCTGTAATTTCATCATAAGGGAATTGCAGTTGTGCGATATCCATACCTTTATGTAATTCATCTTTATCTGCAATGATTAAAATATTAGCTTTATCTCTTTGCTCCTTCTGAGATAACAATTTAGCGACCAATTCCGGACCTATGCCAGCAGGATCACCTAAAACTAATGCTATTGTTGGTTTCTGCATAATTGCCCCTATCAAACTAATGTTATAAAATACTTTATATTATGAACATATGTTCATAATAATAACTTTTGATAGGTGTATTAAATCATTTTTTTATATTGAAATGTGTGATAAAGCTCACAATAATGGATAATTGTATAAAAATATGTCATATTTGAGATAAAGATCACATTTTTAGGAAAAAAAGAAGGAATTAATAACAAATCTATTTCATTATAGAATAACTATATGAACACTTATAGAACATAAGTTTTTAATTGGGTTTATATGTTGTAATAACTTTTAAAAATGATTGAGCATAACGTTCTAATTTTTTAAACCCTACTCCATTGATTTGTAACATTTCAGAAAGTGTGGTTGGCATTTCTCGTGCCATTTCTTCCAATGTAGCATCATTGAATACAGCATAAGGCGGAATATTATCCCGATCAGAAAGTTGTTTTCTGAGTTTACGTAATTGATTGAATAGTTCCCGATCACCCTGCTTCGCTTGATAGTGATGGGCGTGGTTAATCATTGAAAGATTTTGCCGTGGGGTTGCTAATGATAACGTCATTTCTCCGCGCAAAATCGGTCTGGCCGCTTCGGTAAGTTGTAATGCTGAATAATTGGCAATATTTTGGCTTAAAAAACCTAAATGTATTAATTGACGGATCACACTGTGCCAATACTCTTGTGATTTATCCTTGCCAATACCAAAAACAGATAATTTATCGTGTTGTAATTCTTGAATTTTCTGATTTTGCACGCCTCGCAACACTGCAATCACATAATAACTACCGAATTTTTGTCCGGTACGATAAACCGTAGAAAGGATTTTTTGCGCATCAATCAAACCATCATATTTTTTCGGTGGGTTAAGGCAAATATCGCAGTTATTGCATGGTTGATGGCGATGTTCGGCAAAATAATTCAGTAACACCAAGCGGCGACAAGTTTGTGCTTCGGCAAATTCGCCCATTGCTTGCAATTTATGCTGTTCAATCATTTTTTGTGATGAATCGGGTTTTTCCTGCAATAATTTATTCAACCACAAATAATCTTGATGATCATAAAACAACACCGCTTCCGCCGGCAGATCATCACGCCCTGCCCGACCGGTTTCCTGATAATAGGCCTC